>Ga0335079_10001345_pt1 | contig 27966 bp, 25 predicted proteins | sample Lox_Sample_33_FD_206719 | JGI IMG/M metagenome (GOLD analysis project Ga0335079, IMG submission 206719) | Soil microbial communities from Loxahatchee National Wildlife Refuge, Florida, United States - Lox_Sample_3.3 | ecosystem: Environmental > Terrestrial > Soil > Wetlands | place: USA...
GCAGAATATTCGCGTGGTTCTCGATTTCGTCATGAACCACACTTCCGACAAGCATCCGTGGTTTGTCGAATCGTCTTCGTCCCGTACCAACCCGAAGCGCAACTGGTATGTGTGGAAAGACGGCAGAGGAAGTCAGCCTCCGAACAACTGGATCTCTACCTTTGGCGGTCCGGCGTGGAAGTTCGATCCGGGAACGAAGCAGTGGTATTACCACTACTTTTATCCGCAGCAGCCGGACCTCAACTGGAGAAATCCCGAAGTCGAACGAGCGATGTTCGACGTAAACCGCTGGTGGTACGGCCGCGGCGTGGCCGGATTCCGGCTGGATGCGGTCGACACATTATTCGAGGACCCGGCTTTCCGCGACAACCCCGTGATCGATCACGAGAAGAACGCGTACGGCGATCCGAAAGAGGATGAGATCTACAACAAGAAACTTCCCGCCGTGCACGACGTGCTGCAGCGGCTGCGGCGCGTCGCCGATCAGTATGATGCGGTATTGATCGGCGAAACCTGGACGCGCAACATCAACGAGCTCGAGGCGTACTACGGCGCGCACGCCAACGAGCTGCACATGCCGATGGATCTGATGTTTGCGAGCGTCAACCGGGTCTCGGCTCCGGAATTTCGCCGGCAGATCGCAGCGGTGGAGCGGGCCGGCGGCTGGCCGGTTTACGTCCTGGGCAATCACGATATTCAGCGCGTGGTCGATCGATACGGAGACGGCCAACATAACGAGCAGATCGCGAAACTGATGGCCGCGCTGTATCTCACGCTGCGCGGCACCGCGATCCTCTACTACGGCGAGGAGATCGGAATGGAGAATAACGACCCGAAGCGTCGCGAAGATGTCAAGGATCCGATCGGAAAGCTGGGCTGGCCACAGCAAAAGGGCCGCGATGGCGAGCGCACGCCGATGCAGTGGGACGGCAGCGCGAACGCCGGCTTCAGCAAGGCGGCGCCGTGGCTGCCTGTGGATGCGCGTTTCGGAAAGTACAACGTGGCGGCCGAACAGAAGGACGCCGGTTCGATCCTCAATTTCTATCGCCGCCTGCTGGCGTTGCGCCACACCAATCCGGCGTTGCTCGATGGCAACTATGTGCCGCTGCTCGAAAACGATTCGAGCGTCCTCGGTTTTGAGCGCACGTACAAGGGTCGGACCGTGCTGGTGCTGCTGAATATGAGCCGCGCGGACCGAGTGGTCAGCCTCGGCGTGAAAGGTCAGGCGGCCCCGCTCCTGGCATCGTCGCCCGCATCAAAGGCGAATGGCGCGGGCACGTTCGCACTCGAACCCTTCGGAGTATACATCGCGGAACTGCGCTAGCATGGCCAACGCCCTCTCTCCGACCATGGCGCTGCGCGACTTCGAGAACGGCTATTGGTATTCCGGCGAATTGAAGGAGTTCGCAGCGCGTCTCGGCATTCCGGCCGCGAAAAAGCTGCGAAAAGACGAACTCGAGAGCGCCATCCTGGAATTCCTGCGCACAGGCAATACCGCCTTGCCCACGAAACGGTCATTGCGCAAGACGGGCGTAAAGGATATTGAACGCGGTCTCAAGCTGAAGCTCCGGATCGAGAACTACACCAGCAACCGTGAGACGAAAGACTTCATCGTCGAACAGGCCCGCAGAATGGCGCCCGATGTCCGTGAGAAGTCCGGAGTCTGGTATCGCCTGAATCGCTGGCGCGAAGGACAGATCACCAGCGGCACGCAAATCACGTATGGCGATCTCGTCCGGCAGTACGTCGCCCTGAACAAGATCGACCGGTTCGCGAGGATCCCCCACGGCCGCTACATCAATTTCGTCGCTGACTTCCTCGAAGCCGATAAGACGGCGACGCGCGCGGAGGCAATCGCGGCGTGGACAGAGCTCAAGCAGCTCGACATCCCCAAAGACTATCTGTCCTGGGTCAAGGCGCGAGCCACGCGCACGGGGAAGAGCAAGTAACAACTATTTGCCCGCGGCGTTACGAGGGCTGGGCGGTTCAGGAGGCGCCGGCGTGATTCGGCGATGCGACATGGTCTTGTCGTGCTCGTCGCAGAACGATTCCAGCAGTTCGGTATCGGGCTGGAAGCGCAGCGTGGTCTGGAGCGTCCAGGGCTTCTGGTAAGCCTTGGGATCGTCGATGGTGACCGCGAGGCGCATGTGGCCGAAATCCGTCCGCTGAAAGCGTTCGGTGACGTGCAGCGCGTCGCTGTGAGGCCGGCCTTTCTTGGTATCGAGCCAGCCGCCATCTTTGAAGCCGGTGGTCTCGACCACAAAGGTATCGCCATCCCATTGCCCGATCGAATATCCCAACCACGTTGGCACGTCCGACGGCGGCAACGGCCGGCCGTCAGTAAACACCTGGCGAAAGATCAGGCCCGCAAGAGATTCATACAAAAACGCGCTCTCGCCCGGAGTTTGAAGCACCTTAAAAGGACCGCCGCCGAAATCGATGCGCGGAACACCGGGCGGCAGGCAATACCCATACGGATCGTCGACGTGGTTTCGGCTCTCGCGCTGCGCCGCAATGGCGGCGGCCCAGGGCGTCATCTGCACGTCTTCGGGTTTTAAGTCTTTCGCGAGGTCGAAGAACAGGCTCTGCGTGAAACAGGCATCGCTGCCGTAGATCGCGCATTCGGCTGCCCACACTCCGGAGAGATCGGGATGGCCATCGGTCAACCGCGGCGCCGGCGCGGAGAGGTTCGCGGCGCCATTGGGAAGCCGCGGGACGCCGCGTGCTTTGTAGTTGAGCCACTGCGCGGCTGCGGACGCGGAGAGCAAGCAAATGAGCGCGAGCAGGCGGGTTCGCATTCGTCGGACCTCGCGATTGATTCTATACCAGACGACGCCGATCGCCGGCGCCACGGGTCTATCCGCCCGCGATGGCGCCCACGATCATAAACGGCTCCTTGCCGCTGGCGACCGCGTCGGGCAGCGGCATTTCGGTCGAATCGTGCGAGAGGTCCTGCTCGCAGGCGAAGAACCGGACATAGGGACGCCGCTGCTTGGTCACATGGTCGCGGATCGTCCCCTGCAGCATCGGATACTGTGTCTCCACCGCGTCCAGCACAGAGTTCACCGTGACGGGGCCTTTGACTTCGACTTCCACTTCGCTGCCCACCTTCGCCAGCGTGCGCAAATGCGCCGGCAGCCACACCCGGATCATGACAGCGTCTGGACCTCTACCGAAAGCACCGGCGGAAGATCGTGCACCAGCGCATTCCAGCTGTCGCCGGCATCGGCCGACGCGTACACTTGCCCGCCGGTGGTGCCGAAGTAGATGCCGCACTTGTCCAGCGAATCGACCGCCATGGCGTCCCGCAGCACGTTGACGTAGCAGTTCTTCTGCGGCAAGCCTTTCGTCAGCGGCTCCCATTCATTGCCGCCCGTGCGGCTGCGGAAGACCCGCAGAGCGCCGTTATGCGGGAAATGCTGCGAGTCGCTCTTGATGGGCACCACGTAGACCGTCTCGGGTTCGTGCGTGTGCACGTCGATGACGAAGCCGAAGCCTTTCATGTCAGCCTCCTTCGTCGTCCCGTCCTTCTGCGGATAGACCACATGGTCGGTCGGAAGATTGCCGTTTACGTTCTGCCACAAATCCCCGGCGTTGTCGCTGCGCATGACGTCCCAATGTTTCTGCATGAAGAGGACGTCGGGGCGCGACCCGTTCAGAGCGATGTGGTGCACGCAGTGGCCGATCTCGGCCTCGGGGTCGGGAATGTAGTTCGAGCGCAGGCCTTTGTTGATCGGCTTCCAGGTCTGGCCTCCATCGTCAGTGCGGAACGCGCCCGCCGCCGAGATGGCGATGAAGATTCGCTTGGGATTCTTGGGATCAAGCAGGATCGTATGAAGGCACAACCCCCCCGCGCCCGGCTGCCATTTATTACCGGTGCTATGATTGCGCAGGCCCGGGAGCTCCTGCCACGATTTGCCGCCGTCGGTGGTGCGGAATATGGCGGCGTCCTCCACTCCGGCGTAAACCGTGTCGGGATCGGTATGCGACGGCTCGAAGTGCCAGACCCGCTTGAACTCCCACGGATGCGGCGTGCCGTCATACCACTGGTGCGTGCCGGGCGTGCCGTCATAAACAAACTTGTTATCAACCGGCTCCCAGGTTTTGCCGCCGTCGTTGGAGCGCTGCACGAGTTGGCCGAACCAGCCGCTCGACTGCGATGCATAAATACGATTCGGGTCAGCCGGCGATCCTTTGATGTGATACATCTCCCAGCCCGCGAAGTGCGGGCCGCTGACGTCCCACTTGTCGCGCTTTCCGTCTGATTCCAAAATGAATGCGCCCTTGCGGGTGCCGGCCAATATGCGTACTTTACTCATTCCTCACTCCTCATCGATTTTTTAGAATCTCGGTAACAACGGTGTGACATCGCCCGCGCGCCAGCGCCGCCGGGTTTCGGCGAGGAACGCGTCGCGGTTACTCTCGATCTGGGCCACAACGGAGGCCGGGGCGGCGGTTGTTTCGTGCCGCGCGCCCCAGATCAGCAGTTCCAATAGCACCGGCGCCAGGTCGATGCCCTTTTGCGTAAGCCGGTAATTCAGCTTCCGGGCATCGGTCTCGTCCGCCTCGGCGCTGATGATCCCGCGCTCTGCCAGCTTGCGCAAACGATCCGCCAGAATGTTCGTCGCAATCCCCTCGCCGGACTGCTGGAATTCCCTGAAAGTCCGGAATCCTCGCACCATCAGGTCGCGGATAATCAGGAGCGACCACCGGTCGCCGAGCAGTTCGAGCGAGATGCTGACCGGGCACCCGGACCGCGGCTTCGGACCCGTCTTGCGGCGCACCAGGACACACCTAACATCATTGCTTGCAAAATACAAGTAATGGACAGCGTCGCGCAACATGACGGTTCTCCGTCAAGTAAAACGAACGAGAACCCGCTGTTTCGACACCGTACCGAGAATTTCTTTGCGAATTTGTATTCGCACATCCGCCGGCGTCGGCAGGGCGGGATGTACAGCCGCCCATCCGAACGCGGATGGCTCAGAAAATGAACTTCATGGCGAGTTGCACTACGCGGTAATCGCCTTGAAGCAATCCACCGTTTCCGCTGACGTCGCTGGTGATCTGCCCGAAGTTCGGAGCATTGCGGTTCTGCTGCCCGCCCAGCACGGTGCCTCCTGTGGGACCCTGGCCCGGCGTGAACGGATTCAAATGATTGGGCAGATTGAAGGCTTCGCCTCGCACCTGAAGCGTCTTGCCTTCCCGGATGGCGAAGTTTCTCGATAGCGCCAGGTCCAATTGAAAGACGCCGGGGCCTTTGAGATTGTTAAGACCGAGATTGCCGTAGGTACCCTGTGGAATGCAGGTCGCCGTCTGTCCCGCGAGCGTCTGCGCCGCGGTGCAGCCGCCTCCAATCGCGCTCGGGTCCAGCCAGTGGTCGATACTCTGATTGGCGGGATACGGATTGGTATTCAGCAATTGGGCGGGCTGTCCCGGCACCGAACTGAGAGCGGTATCCACCCCGGCCAGCGCCGAGAAAAACTGGGCGGATTTGACTTCCATGCTGGGGGCAAATTGCCAGCCGCTGCCCAGCAACCGCACCGGGCGGCTGGAGAATTTAGGCGTCGTGGCGACGACGCTCAGCTGAAACAGTTGCCGCAAATCGAGTCCCACGCAGTTGCCGCGCCATTGCTTGCGGTTCCCCGGTATGCTGACTCCGGCGTTGGTCGGGTTCTGGGCCCATTGATCGCCGATGCAGTGCGAATACGTGTAATTGGCGAGCACGTTCAAGCCGTGGCTCAAGCGCTTCTGGGCCGACAGATTCAGGCCCTCATAGGTCTGGGTTCCGCCGTCGTCCACGCGTCCCACGCTCGAGTAGTACTGTCCTTGAAGCGGGTTTTGCATGTACAAAGGCCGGCGGAAATTCTGGTTGGCCGTTGTGGAGCAGACCGGGTAACTCACCGGGACCACTTGTCCAGCGCTGTTCACCTGCTGGAGGGTACACGGACCCAAGCCGAGGAAGATGGACGGATTGGTCTGGGCCGCGCTTACGAAATGGATGGTACTGCTGCCCACATAGTTCGCCGATAGCAGCCACTCGCTTCCGAGTTGACGCTGAATGCTTAGATTCCACTGATTGACATAGGTCGGGTGGAAATTAGTCAGAGGGGAGTCGATGTAGGTACCAGCGGTGACGAAGGGGATATCCGCAGCTTGGTAGCCGAACCCGCTCCGCGAAGCAAGAATCGCCAAGGGGTTTTTGCCCGCCGGCAGAAGTCCACCTGCACCACCCGCATAGGTGGCCCAGGGATCGGTAAGGTTGGCACCCGCGACGCTGACTTGGTTGCCAAAGGGCGCGCCAAATTGTTCCTGGCTCAACGAAAGCATGCTCATCCGATCACCGAGCATTCCGTAGCCGGCGCGGATGGTCATCCGCCCGTCGCCCATGGGATCCCACGCCAGGCCGACGCGCGGAAAGAACTTGTCCCACTTCGTGCAGTTGAAGGAGTTTCCGCAGCCATACTGCGAATCACCGGAAAACACGAGTCCCGCGGGAGCGTATTGGAAATAGGCGCTATGAATATTCTGGTTGAACAAGCCTTGATCGAAATGCAGATCCTGGTAGGGACGCGACTGGTATACCGCCGTGTAGGGTTCCCACCGGACCCCGAAATTTGCCGTGAGCCGCTTGCTGATTTTCCAGGAATCCTGAATGTATAGCGCCTGATAGGTTTGTCGGCTGTAGAAGCCGTAGAGCGTGCCTTGGCTATACGTCACTGGCCGGCCCAGCATAAAGTCAACCAGGGGCGATCCGGTTACCGAGCCGTCAAACGTCGCCAGACCGGTGGCATTGACGCCCCCGCCGGACCAGTAGTTCAGCTGTTGGTGATAGAAGCTTCCGCCAAAACCGATTTGATGGGAACCTTTGACCCAGGTCAGGTCTTCCAAGACCGACCACAGCGGCCCGTTATGAGATTGCCCGATCGACGCAGCCCCGCCCCCAATAAGGAACGCGCCGTTCACCGCAATCGCGATGTTTTTTCCGCCGAGCGGCGAGACGTTGGCTCCGAAGTCGGCGAACGACCCATAGTTGTCGGGCACCTTCGAGATATTGGTCCGGTTCACGCCGATCCTCAGGGAACTGACGAGGCTGGGGCTCACCACCCAGGTGTGTCCCAACGCAAATCCGTAATCCAGGTCATTTAGACCGTAATTGGCGATCGAAAGGGGATTCTTTCCATCGAAGGTAGAGGTCTGGTTCAGTTGCGCGAAGGTCAAGCGCATGAAAACCGATTGCTTTTCATTGACCTGGTAGTCGAACTTTCCCGTCCCCAGATTCTCATCCAAATCGGCGACCTGGCGGTACGAAGTTCGCCCGGAGGCATCCACCGTGGCTGGGAGAGTCTTCCAGATGTTCAATGCGACCGGATTGAGCAAAGAGGGCGAGATCTTGTTGCCAGTGAACCCCAAGGCGGCGGGTAGCGTCGTGGTGATCGCCGTAAAATCACCATTCGCCATCGCGGCAGTGGGGACAAAGGCGGTGTTCTGGCTTCCGTCCGAGCGCAAGGAAGTTCTCTGGTAACCGCCAAAGAAGAACAATTTGTCCTTCTTGAAGGGCCCGCCCAAGGTTCCTCCGTACTGATTGCGCTTGTAAGTGTCACGCGGCAAGCCATTCTTATTACTGAAGAAGTCGTTCGCGTTCAAATCCCCATTGCGCAGGAATTCGAAGACATCGCCGTGAAGCTGATTGGTGCCTGATTTCGTGGCGGCATTGACGGTCGCGGTGGAATGATACCCGTACTGTGGCGGGACCGCGTTCCACTCGACCTTGAACTCCTGCACGGCGTCCGGAAAAGGCAAGGGCAGGCTCAGGTTGTTATAGGGATCCTGGTGGATGACTCCGTCCAGATTGTAGGCGACGGAATCGGGTGCGCCCCCCGCGACCGTCACAACCACCGTCGGGTAGTTGCGCACCGACTGCAGGGAGGCTTGGCCCGGGTAGGTCGCCATGCCCGCCAGGAAAATGAGTTGATGGACGTCGCGCCCATTTAGCGGCAGCTCCATAATGCGCGTGTTGTCCACGACCTGCCCAATACTGGCAGTCCGCGTTTCCGTCTGGAGGGCCGTGGCCTCGACCGTCACTTGTTCGTTCACCGAACCGACCCTCAGGTTCGCATCGACAGTCGGGGCGGTATTGACCTCCAAAACGACGCCGGTCTGTGCGTACTTCTGGAAGCCTTCCTTGGTGATCTCGACCAGATACGGACCGATGGGAAGATTCGGAAGCACGTAGCTGCCGTCGCTTCCAGTCAAAGTGTTACGGACGACGCCCGTGGCGGTTTGTGTCGCCTTTACGGATGCCCCCGGAACGGCTGAACCCGAATCGTCGCGAACGGTTCCGTTGATCTGTGCAGTCTGAGCAAGTCCAATGCCGGTGAAAAGCAGACACCCAGCCGACAAGAGTACAAGTGTACGTATCACCCCGTTACCTCCGTTTGGGGTAAGGGTATATCAACCCCGACTGCCGTTGTCAAGCATATGCGCGGATTTTTACACGATTGGAGGGAGCATCCGCTTGTGATAATCTCATTTGACGCTGGAGGAGTATCTTGTGAAGCGATCGCAACTAAAGTGGTGGGTGGCCGCGCTCGGCGCGACGGCGGGGGCTGTGATGGTTTTGGCGGAATCGATCAACCCGCCAACCAAGCCGCAAATGGCGCCAACGACCGCGCTGGAGAAGAAGAATCTGGATATGGTGTTGACGTGGTGGCGCGAAGTGCTCGACGGCGGCCATCTCGAACTCGCGCCGAACTTTCAGGCCGAAGACTATATCCAGCACAACCCGAACGTGCCCACCGGCCGTGCGGGATTCGTTCAGTTCTTCGGTAAGTTCGCCAAACCGAAAAATCCGATTCCGGCCACACTGACGAATCCGCCAGTGGTTACCGGCGCCAAGGGTGACTATGTGTGGCTGATTTTCGAGCACGAGGACAAAGATCCGCGCGACCCGTCGAAGACTTATCACTACAACAGCTTCGACGTCCTGCGGATTCAAAACGGCAAAGTGCAGGAGCATTGGGACAGCGCGCAGAAGATGCCGGGCACCGGCGCCGTACCGACAGGACAGTCTCCGAAGCCGCCGATGCAATGGAACACCGGCAAGCCGTCGAAAGAGGAAGAGAAGACGCTCGCGTTGGGCACCGAAGAACTGAAGGACATGCTGCAATACGGCCACCTGGAGCTGGCCGACAAAACCATGGACCCCGGATACCTCCAGCACAATCCGAACGTGCCGCAAGGCCGCGACGGCTTCAAGCAGTTCATGAGCCGCATCCCGGGGCGACGGCCGGAAGATGCCAAACCCATTAAGCCGGAGTGGCTGAACCCGCCGGTGTTGACGCTGGTCAACGGCCCCTATTGTCTGTTCATGTGGGATCGCAAGGCCAAGGACCCGGACGATGCCAGCCGCGAGTACACGTGGAATCACTTTGACGTGGTTCGGGCAGAGAATGGGCTCATCAAAGAGCACTGGGACGAAGCGCGGATCAATGTGCCGGCGGGCGGCGGCAAGAAGCAGTAAAACCGCCGGCTAGTGCTTCACCAGCACGGCGATTCCCTCGATGTGATTCAGCCCTTTTTCATCGAGCGCGCGAATGACGCGATCGGGAAATGCCAGGCTGTGCTCGAAGGTGCGGGTGAAGGTGTAGATCACCTGGACTACTTGATCCGGCCCGAATGCATCTTTGTGGAACGCGGCCATACCGCAGAGCAGCGTCTCGATGATCGCGAAATATACGGCAAGCAGGGCAAACTCGCTGTGGATGGAACGCTCGATATTCTGATCGCGCAGCCGGTAGGTGCTCTCCTGCGGACCGAACGGAAATAACGTCCGGCAGACGTAGTTCACCAGGTAGTGCTCCAGCATGTACTCGTGCCCGTTGAGGAACGGCGCGTAAAATTGCACGTGCGCGACCTGGTAACGCGACGCGATCTCGTCCATGGTCGAATTCGGGCCCCAGCCGATGCCGTCCATGAACTGCTTGTAGCAGCCGAGGAAGCGCCGGTTGGTGAAGTCCGAGGTGATGCGAGCAACAATCAGTTCGAGCACGGTCTCGAGACGCACCACAGGATTCGTGCGAAACTGCTGCAGCGGGTCTTCAAAGAGGCCGCCGGAGATCGCAGAGCGATAGGCTTCGATGAGATCCGGGATAGGCGGGGCGTCGGGCAAAGCCGCGGCTTCCTGGAGCTTGTCGCAGAAGAAGCCCAGCAGCAGAAGGCGTTTCCAGACGGCGAGCGTTCGATTCTGAAGAAGCCAAAGCACGAAATCCCGAACCGGGTTGAAGTGGCTGAACGGCTTGCCGGGACGGTCGCCCGCGGAGGCGTCGATGACGGAGATGCGGGCGGAATTGAAGTCCTGGCCATTCACGGTTCCCTGCTCCGATACCAGCGGCTCCGGATCGAGAAGGACGCGGCGGGCGGCTTCGGGGCAGCCGAGATCCAGCGATCTCTCCAAAACATCATCGACTACATTCCAAACGCGCGGAAAGCTGGCGCAGGTGACCGACAAATATTCTTCGCCGAGATTCTTGTGAATGGAGCAGAGGCCATCGGCGAGAAACGGGCAGGTGGTGGTGGTCAGTTGGATGCGGGCGTAGTCGTGGTCGGTGGGATTGGCTGTGTTGATCGCGACCAGCTTCTGGAATGACGCGCGCCACTGGGCATCGGGGCAGCGTTGATACTTTTCGAATGTGGGCTTGTCGACGGTGACCGCCCAGCCATCGCAGCAGGTGTCCTCGCAATCGGCTCCGATACAGCGGAAGGCTGCGAAGTGCCGAGGCTCGAGCGATCGCGTGACGGCCCGCACAAGAACCTAGGGAAGCGGTTTCTGGCGATAAATGAGGTGCAGGAAATTGCCGTCGCCATCGGCGAAGAAGACGATGCGATTGCCTTGGACGCCGGTGGGAGCAGCCAGGAATTTTACGCCGGCGCGCTGGAGTTGCGCGTGCGCGGCGTCGAAATCGTCCACCTGGATGGCGATGTGGCGGATGCCGGGATCTTTCATCCTGGCCTCGGCGCGCGCGCCTTCGGACGGAATGATCTCGATGACGGTCCCATTGGCAGCCTTTACGAAGTAATTGCCGTCGTACTCGAAATTGATTTTGAATTCGAGATGATCGACGTACCACTGCGCCAGGCGTTTGGGATCGGGCGAGGCGATGGCGGTGTGCTCGAGACCTTTGAACATGAATGGGATTGTAACAGGATTGCGAAGAGACACTAAGGCCGACAGACGGGCATTAACCGCCCTACGGGGAGTTCAGTACCACTGCTATGCAACGCTTGCCGGCCGGCAAGAAAAATGAAGCTCACCGCGGAACTTTTCCGCCGCAACCTTCGTTCTGATTTGACGGTAGCAGACGGGAACTGAGGGTCTGGAGCTAACTTGTTGGCCGCGCGGGGGAAAAAAGGCCGTGACTGAAATCCATTGACAGCGCGGGGCATTTGTCTTACAGTGTTTGAGAAATGGCAAAGTCCGATTCACTGGGCCAATTCGAGCAGTTGGTGCTGACGGCCATTCTCAAACTGAGCGAGGACGCATACGGGGTGACGATTCACGCCAAGGTGGAGGAACTCGCGCAGCCGAAATCGGTATCGCTCGGCGCCGTGTACGTCACGCTCGACCGCTTGGAGGACAAGGGCTTCATCTCGTCGCGGCTTTCCGATCCAACGCCGGAACGGGGCGGGCGGTCGAAGCGGTGCTACCAGTTGGAGGCGCTGGGCGAGCGCGCGTTGCAGGAATCTGCCGTGACGGCACGCCGGATCTGGGAGAGCGTCGCGGAGGCTTGGGGAAAGGAGATAGAGGTATGGGGCCCGCGCCGCCCAAAATGGAATCCGGCCCGCCCAAAGTAATCGAGATCCTGGTGTGGATCACGCTTCCCCCGGCTTGCCGCGAAAGTGTGCTGGGAGATCTGCATGAGCGATACAGATCGACGCCGCAGTATATTCGGGAGGCAATCTCGTCGGTGCCGCCGGTGATCGTGAGCCGGATGAAGCGAACGACCGACCCGGGATTGCTGTTGCTGGAGGCTCTGGTGTTGTATCTGGCATTCCTCACGAGCGGACGGTTCGCGGACAATGCGCAGTTTCTGTACCAGCCCAATGCGTATCTACGACTGGCCGTTCCGGTGTTAGCGGCGCTTCTGGCCTTGGTGCTGCTGGACGCCTATGCGAGTAAGCAGCACCGCTTGGGCTTCGGACCGATAGCGGCGACGGTCGGAATCTGCGTTCAGATGAAGTTGACCGGCGGTCAACCAGAGTGGAGTTTGCCGCCGCATGTTCTTGTGTACGCCACCGGTCTCGGCTTGCTGTTGGTGGGGACGCTGCGGATTTTGTTTCGGCCTGGCGATCATCGCACGACGGGACCGGGCTAAGAGGGGTTTCTTATGGATGCTGTCGAAATTCGGAACGTGACGAAAACATTCGGCGAGACTACCGCGGTCGATGACTTGACTTTGAGCGTGCCGGAAGGCGCGGTGTACGGCTTCATTGGTCCGAACGGTTCGGGGAAGACGACCACCATGCGGATGATCGTCAACATCTTCTACCCGGATCGCGGCACCATTCGCGTCTTCGATCAACAATTGCAGGGGACGCGTTCCGAACAGATCGGCTATCTGCCGGAGGAACGCGGGTTGTACCGGAAGATGGAGGTCCGGTCACTGCTCGAGTTCTACGGAGAACTGCGCGGCGGCCGCAGCGTGAACGGCGAAGTGGATGGCTGGTTGAAGAAGTTCGACTTGCTGCACTGCGCGGACCGCAAGCTCGAAACGCTCAGCAAAGGAATGAGCCAGAAGGTGCAGTTCATTGCGGCGGTAGTACCGGCTCCGAAGCTGCTGATTCTCGACGAACCTTTCAGCGGGTTGGACCCGGTGAGCGCCGACGTGCTGCGCGATTCGATTTTGGAGCTGCGGCGGCACGGCGCGACGGTGATTCTCAGCACGCATGATATGCACGTGGCGGAGAACATGTGCGACCGAATCTTTATGATTTTTCGCGGCAAGAAGGTTCTGGACGGAACGCTCGAATCGATCCAGAACCAGTACGGGAATGACACGATCCGGGTGTCCGCGAACGGGGACGCGGCGGCGCTCGACGGCCTGCCGGGCGTGGAGAAGGTGCGCGACCTCGGGCAGGTGCAGGAACTGCGGATGTCCAACGGATGCGATCCGCAGCAAGTTCTCCGCGCGCTGGTAACGCGCACTCGGGTGACGAGCTTTTCGGTGACGCGCCCTTCGCTGCACGACATTTTTGTCCGGATTGCCGGCCCGGCGGCCGAGGAGGTGGCAGTTGCGTAGGATCCTGCGAATTGCGCGTCGCGATTATCTGGCGGTGGTGCGAACCAAGGCTTTCATCATCGGCTTAGTTCTGTTCCCGCTGCTATTCGGGGGCGGCGGCATTGCCAGCTCATTCCTCCTGCGCGGCAAGGCAGAGAACACGGATCGGCGGATTGCGGTCCTCGATCACACGGGAGCGGCCGGCCCGGCGGTCGTCGCCGCCTTACGGCAGCGGAACCACGATGAATCGACCGGCAAGAACGCAGGCCTGCAGGTCACACCGCAGTACGAGTTCGATACGGTGCCGGCGGATGGTGCTCACCCCGAGCAGCAGCGGCTGGAACTGAGTGACCAGGTGCGCCGCGGATCGCTACACGCGTTCATCGAAATTCCCGCCGAGGCTCTGCACCCGCACAGCAGTCCGCCACCGTCGGTTGGATACTACACGGCGAACGGCGCGGATCAGGCGCTCCGGTGGGTGGCGGAAGGCGTGAACACGGGTCTGCGGCGCGCGGGGCTGGCGGAATTGGGGATTCCGGAAGATAGAGCGCGCGACATCGCCGGCACGGCGCCGGTCGAAAACATGGCGTTGATCGTGCGCGACCCGCAAACGGGCGCCGTAACCCAGCCGCGGAAGCGCAGCCCGGTGGAAATTGTGGTTCCGATCGTGATGGTCGTCCTGCTGTTCATGATTGTGATGATCAGCGTGGCGCCGGTACTTTCGGCGGTAGCCGATGACAAGCAGCAGCGTGTTTTCGAGATGCTGCTGGGAACGGCGACGCCCGTCGATCTGATGGGCGGGAAGGTTCTGGCCGCGGTGGGGGTGTCACTCACCAGCTCGGTGTTCTATATCATCGGTGGCCTGCTGGCACTGGAAGCGATGGCTGCATTTGGGCTGGCGCCCTTGAACCTGATTCCGTGGTTTTTCGTGTACCTGGTGGCGGAAGTGACGATGCTGTGCGCGATGGGGACCGCCATCGGCGCAACCTGCGGGAGTCCTCAGGATGCCCAGCACCTGGCGATGCCGCTGCTGCTTCCGGTGGTCATCCCGATGTTTCTCTTCGGGCCCATCGTGCAGCAGCCCAACGGTCCAATGGCCACGGCCGTTTCGCTGTTCCCGCTTTTCACTCCGCTCACGATGATGCTTCGGCAATCTTTGCCGGGCGGAGTGCCGGCCTGGCAACCGTGGGCGGGGTTGGCGGGAGTTTTGATCGTGACGCCGCTGCTCACGTGGGCGGCGGCACGCATTTTCCGCATCGCGATTCTGTTCCAAGGACAGCGCCCGAATGCGGCCGAGTTGGTGCGCTGGGCGGTGCGGGGGTAGGGTCTCCTCTTGACGCGTTTTTGAGCAATGTCGCCGTCCAAGGGGCGCGTGGTAACATTGAAAGGTCTGAGGACTCCCGGACGCCGAACCTCCTTCCCTCAACGGCATGCTGCGGAGAAGGATGTTCATGGGCCACGGCGTACCCCTGAGAAATGATTCCGAAACCATCTGGAATCGGCTGCACGATGCGAAACTGCGAGCGGACCTTGTCCACGCATACATGGTTGAGATTCAGCGAGACACTGCCTCCGGTCTGCTCCCCGAACCAGATGAGTTATACGAATCTGCACTGAAGTCTGAGCGCATTGCGGTCGAGCGATATCTCGACGCCGTGACGCAGCTTACTGCGCATCGGACACCCGCCATACCCACCGGCGGCGACGAGTTTCCCGGACCCGCCGGTGAGAATCTATTGGAATCGGTTCTTAAGATGGCGATCGAGTCCACCGGAGCGGACATGGGGAACATCCAAATTGTTGACGTTGGCGAGGAGGCGCTCAAGATTCGAGCGCATTGTGGTTTCAAGCGGCCGTTCCTGGATTTTTTTGCCTCGGTTCGCGACGAGAGCAGCGCGTCTTGTGGAGTTGCCTTGAAAGCGGCACAGCGGGTCATCGTCAACGATGTCAGCAAAAGCGGGATTTTTGCCGGGACCACGGCTCTGGAAGTCTTGCTGGATGCCGGAGTGCAGGCATGCCAGTCCACTCCGTTGATCACTCCAACGGGAAAACTCGTCGGAATGCTGAGCACGCACTATCACGAGCCGACGATGCCCACAAAACGGGACCTGGCGGTAATCGATCAATTTGCTGCTCAGACAGCCGCGTTGCTGTAGCGGCGGGCGACGATATGGCGTCGTGATCGGGTACCGCCGCGGCTTGGCGGCGCGACGACTTCTTTGTGTGCCTCGGGCTCGTGGAGCCAGGGCTTACTGGACTTCTTCGATGACGCCGTTGAGTCCGCGGGCCAGATGCAGGTCGGCCCAATGGAATTCGGTCCGCAGCATCTGGGCGATTGCGTCCTTGCTCTTCTTGGCACGGTTCATTTCGCGGACGCGCGAGACCAGCCGGATCGTACTCTGACGATACTGCTCCATCTCGTTTTTATTCGAAATCGGTCCGTGGCCGGGCACGACCGTGTCGAAATCGAGCTGCAGGGCCGAACGCAAGGTATTGGGCCACTCCGCCGCGCTGCCGCCACCGGAGTAATCGATCAATTCCGGCACGTCATCGCCTTTGGTGTACATGTCGCCGGCGGCGAGTACGCGGTCGTCAACGAACAAAACCACAACGTCGCCGTTTGTATGCGCGCGCCCGTAATGATAGAGGGCCACGTTTTTGCCGCCGATGTAGATATGCGCATGATGCTCGATGACGAAATTGGGCAGGCCGGGTTGATTGCCGGTCACCATGTTGGCCCGAGCTTCTTGCGACGCTACCACGATGGCGTTCATCCCTTGCAGCTTCGCGTTTCCGCCGCTGTGGTCGGCGTGATGATGGGTGTTGATCACATACTTCACCGGCTTATCCGTGATCTTCTTGAGCTCGGCCATGATATTGGCATGGTCGATTTCGAACTTGTCATCCACCAGAAGCACGCCTTCATTGGTGATTAACGCGGTGGTGTTGCCCGGCACGAAATCGTTATGGATCACGTACAGGTCGTCTTTCAGCTTGATCGTGTTTAGTTTGGCTGGCTGGTCGCCGAACTGGGTGTAGGCGGTCCACAGCGCGCCGCCCAACAGCACGAGCACGGACAGACGAACCACAAGGCTTTTGCGCATATGGGGGGAAGTATATCAGGAGGCGCGCGGAAAAAGTCAAAAGGCAAAGGTCAAAAGTCTAAAGTGATCAGGTGCCGCCGCGCCTCGCGGCGCGACGACTTTTTTGTGTGCGTTTGGCGGCGGCTGCCGAATAGGGCACGATACCTGTGCGCAGGCGGCCGACCATGTATTTTCCAAAACTGGGCACTTCATGTTCAATGAAAGAATGGCAGGAACGGAACCCACCCGATACACCTTCAATGACCTGACCGTCTGGCGAACTGCCCTGCCTGGGATCCAAAACGCCGTCCTACCACCTTCTTCGGATCGCCCGAATCCGCGGCTGGGTGACGGTAAGCTTTTTGTATCCGTGTTCGCACCCGGCTGCATCTACGCACTTGAAGCGGCAACCGGGGAGATCTGCTGGCGCCGTGAGTTGCCCTATCTCGCCAGTGCCTGCGTGGAGCTTGCCGCTGGCCTGCTTTTGGCAAAAACGTCGCAGACCCTCTATGCGGTGGAACCAGCATCGGGGAGTATCCGCTGGGAGTTCTGTCCGTACGGGGCTGAAGGTGAGAGTCTCTATTCGGAGCCCGTCGTGGATGGAAGGCGATTGTTCATCGGTGATCGGGCAGGATGCTTGCACTGCCTTGATCTCAACTCAGGTGAAACGATTTGGAAACGCGAGACCTCGGAGGCTCTGAACCGGCAGGTGAATGCTACTGCGGCTGTAACAGGAGAGTTGGTGATTACCGCAACCAACGCAGCGCTTGCGTTAGCGTATGGCGCAGAGGATGGCAGCCTGGTCTGGAAGGCTGACCTCGACGGGCCTTGCACTCAGCACTTGTTCGTAGTTAAAGACCAAGTCGTTGTCGTTACAGAGTCACTATACTTCCTGGCACCCGGCACGGGAGAATTGCAGGGACTGCTACGCTGGCCTGGCTTCGGCGCAGCTTTCGCGACAGGCGCCGCGTCTCAAGTGGCCCTGATCCGCCGGCCATCCGGGGATGAGTCGGGTAAATACGAGAAACCGGATCAGTGCTACAGGGAATCCGAGACGCTGCTTCTCTTTGAGGGAACTCAGCTAGTCCGCGAGATAGTCTGCTCGGCATATGCAAGCGCTATGAGATTTAGTTCCTCGACGGGTTTGCTGTACACTTCGGGGCTAAGCGGACTCGATATTCTCAATGCTGATACCGGCCAGTGGTCGCATACGTTGCGTCCAGAAAAGCAGACCAGCGGGTATGGCCTGCCAGAAGTGGTCGAGAACAGACTCTACACTGTCGACGGCGACGGCATTGTCTATGCACTGGAGCACCCGCATCTAGATGCCAAGTGACAATCTAATTCCCGATCCGCTGCGCGGGAGCGCCGTCCGAATGGCGGATTTCGCCAGTTAAAGTAATGCCCGACGGAGCTACCGCAAAGCGGCGAGGGTCGGACCGGATTTGCCGCGCGGCAGCAGACTCGGGCCCGAGGGCTTCAGCAAGGCGTGCGGATCGGCCTTCATATCGGTGAGCAGGCCGAGGAAGACGCCTTGCATCTCGTCCCAGTTCTGCGGGCCCCAGTGAACTTCTTTGGTCGGATCGGGGTTGAACTTGTTGTTCGGCGAGTTGTCGAAGTGAGCAATCCCGATCACTCGCGTGCCTTTCGGGACGAGAACCGGTTTGGCCAAGTCGTAGCCGAGCTGCCATTCGAAATCGAACTTGCCCTTGAAGACCGTCTCGGATTCCCCCGTGGGGTAGACGAGACGAAGCTCGTAATCTTTGCCGCGCAGGTGCATGTGGGGCTGGATGTAGGCCAGCTTGAAATCGCTCTGGGCGGTGGCTTCGGCCACTACTTCCGCGTTGCTATCGCCGGGCGGGATCACCAGGTTCAGGCCCGAGGGCGCGCCGGAAAGCAGAATGTAGCGAGTGGCCGGCGGTTGCTTGGCGAGGACCAGCCCGAGCTTCGACCGGTCGGTGGCGGGCTTGCCCATGGCCGTGTAATGGAGCTCGAAGACGAGGTCGGAACCCTTCGGGACAAATTTCGCCGCGCCGTTGACATCGAAGCGCTGCGCGCCCAACCCGGGATTGAATTTGCCGAGGATGTCGTTACCGTCACCCTCGGAAGTCCGGCCGGATTCCTGATTCTCGTAGGCTTCACCGGGAACGGCATTGGCCATCCACTTCGAACCGGGCGGCACCACCCAGACCTTGCCGTGATGCACCACGGCGGGATTGCCGGGACGCATCTCGGCGGCCGTCACCCAGAGATCTTCGGTGAAATTGCCCTTGACGCGGATGAATTGGTAGTTGATGGTGCCGGTGGCGGGTAACTGAAAGTCCTTCGGCATCTCGATGACCATGTCGGGCTTGATGTTCCAGCCGCTCTGGAACGTGAGCGCGGGCGGCGCGTCCTTGGGGTTGCCTTCGGGAGCGCCGTTATCAGCCCACGCGACGAGCGTGTTGACCTCGGCATCGCTCAATCGGCGATCGTTGGCGAAGTGGGCATACTGCGAGTCGGCGAACCATGGCGGCATCTTCTTAGACACCACCGCAGCCTTGATCGCTTTGGCCCAGGGCCGCGCGTCCGCATAGCTGAGCAGAGACATGGGCGCCACTTCGCCCGGTCGATGGCAACCTTGGCAGTTCTTCTGCAAGATCGGAAGAACGTCTTTGTGGAAGGTGACGGAATTCGCGGAATTGGGCGCGGCAGCCGCGATCATTCCGATTAGGCAGCCGGCGACGGTCAGGCGCAACATAAGTCTGAGTGCCTCCTGGACGAGATCACACTTGGCGGAGATGATATCACTATCACTTGCCAAGCGGAAGCGATGCCCTGAAGGCGCGCGGCGGACCGTGGCCGGCCGCCGCGCGGATAATTGGCGGAGGCTCCGTTTCCACGAAAGCGCTGGTTGTCAACGCGTCGGGTGACGAAACTCCACGGTGTTTCTACTGGACCAGGCTGACGCGATCGATGGTGAGGTTGCTAATGCCGCTTTGCTTATCGAGGCCGTAGTCGCGATAACCCACCTCGACGGTCAGTTTGCGAAAATAGGCTTCTTTCAGCAGGTCGAAAACGGGATTGGTGCTGGTGACACCCGATATCGGCGTACCGGAGTGCGGATCGGCCAGACGCAGGATGACGGTTGTCCCGTTGGTTTGTTGGATGGCGAAAACATAGAATTGTTCGCCGGGCTGAACTAGGATCTGGTGTACGGTTCCCGTCGCCCAAACCAGGGTTGGCGGGGTGGCCGTTTGCATCGCAATAGCCAGCTTCGGAGACATCGATATTTCCTCCGGCGCATAGTGTAGGACCATGCGCGGTAGGGCGCAACGGGGGTAGAGAGACGATGATGGGGAATCGGACGTGGGAGGAGTGGATCCGCCAGTATTCCGCGAGCCATCAGAATCCGGTCAATCGGATGTGCCATACGGTTGGGATTCCGATGATCGTGGTTTCGTTGTTGCTGGCGCCCGTGGCGATATGGCGTTCCGGATGGTGGTGGCTGGCTGCGGGACTGTTCGGAATCGGATGGGTGTTTCAGTTTGTCGGGCATGCGTTTGAAGGAAAACCGCCGGAGTTTTTCAGGGACTGGCGGTTTTTGTTTGTGGGCGTGCGGTGGTGGGTTGCGGAACACTCGGAAAAGGGCAAAAGGCAGAAGTGAGCAGGGACCGCCGCGCCTGGGCGCGGCGGCTTCTTTGTTTGCTTATTTCGCTGCGGGGGCTAGCGCCATCACGGCGCGCGCGGTCGCGGCGGCCGAGATCCATTGATCGTGGCCGTAGGGGAACTGGCTTTCAAAGTACGGCTGTAGTTTGGGGGAACGGCTGCGGACATACCAGGAGCCGTCCGGGAATTGCGTCGATAGCAGGTAGGCGACACCATGGGCGTACGCGGTGTCGGATGGCTTCAGTAACCCGGCTTCGGAGAGTGTGGACAGCACGACTCCGGTCGCGTAGGGATCGGAGTCGAGATACGGATTCTGCGGCCAGCCGCCATCCTTTTTCTGCTCTTTGACCAGTTTGTCGACTGCCGCGGTCAGCGCAGCCGCGGGCGCTCCGGCGAGATGCAACGCCATGATGCGATCGGCTTCCTCGTAACTGGTGGCGGGTTGGGCCTTGAGAAGCCAGTCGCGGCCACGGGCAATGCGTTCGTCGAATTCACGCTGGCGCGCCGGCCACGCATACTTTTTCAGGGCGCGCATTGACCAGGCGGTGCGCGAGATGGTGCTCGACTCCATCGGGGTTCGGGGGCCGGCCGAGCGATCCCAGGCCCCCGAAGGATTCTGGCGGGACGCGAGGTAGTGCACGATGGAATCGGTGGAAGCGCTGGCGGGTTCGTCCATGTCGCCCAACGCCACAATCTCGTAGAACAGGGTATCGGTATCGCCGCCGATGGCGAGCAGGAAGGGCGAGTCTGTGAGGAGGCCCGGGCGCTCCGCCACCATGCTGTCGAGAAAGGTGCGGCGCAGGCGTTCATCCGGGTGGAGGCCGGCTGCGCGAAGCGAGCCGTACGCCCGTGCGTTGAGCGCCTGGTGATGACAGCCGACACAGCCGCCGCCGTCAGTGAAGAAGACGTCGCCGGATTTCGCCAGCAAGGGCAGGGCGCGGTTGATGGCATCGGCGGGACTACCCGCGTGAAAGCCGGCGGGCGGGGATGGCGGCTTCGGTGGAGTTCGGGACTTGGCGCCGGCTTGCTGGAGGGCGGCGACGATCTCCGGGTGATGGAACTTCAGCGCCCAATCCATCACGGAGTCGCCGAACTGATCTTTGGCGTTCACATCGGCTCCGGCCGCGATCAATTCACGGACGGTAGCGGGGTGGGGACGATCCGTCGCGACGGCCAGCATCAAGGCGGTCATATGCCGATAGTCCTCGGCGTTGACTTTCGCGCCGGCCTTGAGCAGGCTGGCGATGACGGACGGATCCGCGGCGGGGGCCGCGTACATCAGCGGCGTCAAATGAAAGGTGGTGATGGGGCCGATCGGCCGGTGCCCCCCGTCGGTATTGAAGGCATTGACGTCGGAACCGGCGTCGAGCAGCAGCCGCACCATTTCGGGATCGCCAACATTCAGGAACGCATTCATGAGAGCGGTCACGCCAGCCTTGTTGGCACGATGCGGGTCCGCTCCCTTGGCGAGCAGCAATTTTACGGCTTCGGGCTCGCTCTTCAGGGCGGCGGTCTGGAGAGCATCGTCGCCGTTGTCGCGGACGGCTTTCGGATCAGCGCCTTTATCGAGAAGATAGCGGACCGTGGCAATATTGCCGTGCACCGAGGCGGCCACCATTAGAGCCGTGACGCCGTTGCCAGCGTGCGCATTGACGTCCGCGCCTTTCTCCACCAGCAAACGGGTCTTTGCGAGATCATACGCGGCGGAGACAAGCGGCGTGGCTCCAGCGCGATTGCGCGCACCGGGATCGGCGCCGCGGTCGAGCAGAATTCGAACCGATTCCGCGCTGCCGAAGGTGGCGGCATAGTGCAGAGGGGTTTCGCCGACGCCGTTGGCCAGATTGGGATTCGCGGCCAATCGTTGGAGGCCGTCGAGATCATTCGCGCGAATGAGGCGAAACAGATCGTCCGCCTTGGGAGCCTGTGCGACGCCATGGTGGACGCCACACAGGAATCCGAAAATGAGGGCCAGCGGCGACTTCATCATTTCGGCTCAGTATACATCGCAAGGCGGGCTGGGCTCGGGTATGATGGTCGGCGAAGATCGGCGGAAAGGGCATATGTCATGAATCGGAGAATGTTGCTGGAAAGCGCGGCGGCTTTGTTGGTCCCTGCGCTGATGTCAGAGGCACAGAGCCGTGTTGCGCCCAAGGTCATGTTTCAGCATGACCTGCCGGACATCGATCTGAAGAACTGGTCGGCGACAGCGGTGGAAGTTTCGTATGCGCCCGGTGAGAGTTCGGCCGCGCACCGGCATCCGGGGATCACGATCGCCTATGTGCTCGAAGGCGAGATTCGCTCAAAGGTGGGGGACGAGCCCGAGAAGACCTATGCCGTCGGCCAGATGTTTCTCGAGACGCCGAACGAGCTTCACGCGGTCTCCCGAAACGCCAGCGCGACGAAGCCGGCAAGACTGCTCGCCATCCTGCTCGCCGAAAAAGGCAAGCCTCTGACGACACCGGCATAGGCCGCATATTACAGAACGGAGCGTCCGATGAGATTTCTATCAAGATGCGTCGCGATTGCGCTGGCTGTCTGGGGTTCGTACAGCGCCCACGCGCAAACAGAAATTACGTTGATTGCGCCGGGCGGAATCCGCGCGGCGATCGAGCAACTGATTCCCGGGTTCGAGCAGAAGACCGGCTACAAGGTGAAGGCCACGTTCGGTTCGGGGCTGGGTACGAAACAGCAGGTCGCACGCGGCGAGGCTTTCGACGTGCCCATCGTGCAGCCGCCGTACCCCGAGGTGCTGGCATCCGGCAACGTGGTGGCAACGAGCGCGAGGCCGTTGGCGAGCGTGGCGTTAGGGATGGCCGTACGGCAAGGCGCCATGAAACCCGATATCTCGACACCGGAGGCGGTGAAACGCACGCTGCTGGCAGCGAAATCGGTGTCGTACCCGAACGCGGCGGGCGGCGCCGCAGCCGGCGTTACCTTCGATGAGACGTTGAAGAAGCTCGGAATCGCGCAACAAATCGAACCGAAGCTGAAGCGGGCGCAGGGTGGAGCGCGCGCAATGGAGATGGTGGCCAAAGGCGAAGCGGAGATCGGGCTGACATTCGTGAGTGAAATGGGCGAGCCGGGGATCGAGGTGGTGGGGCCGCTGCCGGAGGAGATCGCCACGCCGACGCGGCTGGTGGGCTTTGTCTCCACTCACGCCAAAGATCCGGCGGCGGCCAAGGCGCTGCTGGAGTATTTGTCATCGCCATCGGCCGCGAGCGCGTATCAGGCGCAGCGGATGCAGCCCGGAGGCGGGTCGGAAAAAGGCAAAAGGCAAAAGTGATTCGGCGCCGCCGCGCCTGCGCGGCGCGGTGAGTCCTGAACGACGAGCGCATATCGTTTCGCGCCGGAGTTGCCGCTTCGTATGAACGCGGTCAGAAAGAGGCGAGCGTCGCCGGCGCCACTGGGGATATGGTTTTCCGATGGCCAATTACATCTGCGTGACGTGTGGTGTGCAATATCCGGAATCGGAGACGCCGCCGCCCGGTTGCCCGATCTGTGAGGACGCGCGGCAGTTCGTCGGGCTGGACGGACAGAAGTGGACCACTCTCGACGAAATGCATGGGAAATATCGCAACCAGATTCAAGAGGAAGAGCCGGGGTTGTACTCGATCCACACTGAGCCGGCATTCGCGATCGGACAGCGCGCTATTGTCGTGAACACTCGCCAAGGGAATCTGTTGTGGGATTGCGTGACGCTGCTGGATGAAGAGACCGTGGCGAAGATACGAAAGCTGGGGGGAATCGACGCGATCGCGATTTCGCACCCGCACTATTACGCTTCGATGATCGATTGGAGCGAGACTTTCGGGAATGCTCCTATCTACATTCATGAAGCTGACGCGCAGTGGGTCATGCGGCGGGACCCGCGGGTGCGGCTTTGGTCCGGGGAATCGACGACTTTGCTCGATTCGTTTACGTTGATCTTGACGCCCGGACATTTTGACGGATTTCAGGTGCTGCATTGGAGTGCGGGCGCGGACGGCCGCGGCGTGTTGCTTTCGGGCGATCAGCCGCAGGTCTGCATGGATATCCGCTGGGTCAGCTTCATGTACAGTTATCCGAATTACATCCCGCTGGCCCCGGCGGCGGTCCGGCGGATCGCGGATACATTGCAGGGCTACCGGTTCGATCGCATCTACGGAGCGTTTCCGCGGCGCACCGTGGCGCGAGATGGAAACGCGGTTGTGGAACGATCGGCGGAGCGGTATTTGCGAGCGGTAGGCGCGGAAGGCCGGGTGTATACTGGCCGTGATTTGGAGGGTTGACCGTATGCGGAACATGCTGCTGATTGCCGGATTGATGGCCGCGTTGGCAGGAGCGCAATCGCTGAAAGTGAAGGCGGCGGGAGGAACGCCTCCGAGCACGATTCCGACGTTTTCCGCCGCCGACCTTTCGCGTACCGGCATCTTTTACGCGGGCGGCAAGTATGTCGGCGGGCCCGGCAAGGAAGTGATGGCGGGTGATGCGTATGTCGAGGTCTGGGTGCCGAAGCAGATCCGCCATCCGTATCCCATCGTCTATATACACGGCGCCGGACAGACCGCCACCGATTGGATGCAGACGCCGGACGGCCGACCCGGTTGGGCGTATTACTTCGCCAAACAGGGTTATGTGCAGTACATGGTGGATTCCCCGGCGCGGGGGCGCTCGCCCTATGTGCCGGACCACGATGGCAACCTCACGATTCGCACCGCGGCCAATCTGGAGGCGACCTTCACCGCGTCGGCCAAGAAGGGCGATTTTCCCCGCGCACATTTGCACACGCAATTTCCGGGCACCGGGCTCATGGGCGATCCGATTTTCGATGAGTTCGCGAAGACTCAGGTACAGTTCCTGCAGGGCGGCGGGCCGGCATCACAAGATGAACTCAGCCGCGACGCATTCGTCGCGCTGCTGGACATGATCAAAACACCGGTGATTATTCTTTCGCACTCTCAGGGCGGGACTGTGGGTTGGTTAATGGCCGATGCGCGGCCCGCTCAGGTGAAGGGGATCGTCACGATCGAACCGGCCGCGCCGCCGATTAAAGGCGTGGACACGGCGAAGGTGACATACAGCGCGGGCGGCGGCTTGAGCTGGGGCGTGACGAACGATCCAGTTCACTACGATCCCCCGATTCAGAATCCATCGGAGTTGCAGGTTGCCCTCGAAGAGAAATCGGATATTCCCGGCGACGTCGTGCCGTGCTATTTGCAGAAGGAGCCGGCGCGGAAATTGATCAACCTCGAGAAGATTCCGGTGGTGTATCTGTCGGCGGAAGGCGGCTATCACCGGGTGTTCGATCATTGCCTGGCGAAATGGCTCAACCAGGCTGGCGTCAAAACGGAGTTCGTGCGCCTGGAGGACGCCGGGATTCACGGCAACGGGCATGAAATGATGCTCGAGAAAAACAGTGACGAGATCGCGCGCTTCATGGAACGCTGGATCGAAAAGAACGTGCCGCAGAAGGACAAGCCATCGATCGCGATGCCGCCCGCTTCGATTCCAACATTTCCTACGGAAAACATCGTGCGCCAGGGGTTCTTTTACGCGGGCGGCAAATACGTGGGCAGTCCCGGCAAGGAGACGATGGGAGAGGCGATGTACACCGAGGTGTGGGTGCCCAAGCAGATGCGGCACCCGAACCCAATCGTGTTCTTCCACGGCAACGGGCAGACCGGCGCGGTGTGGCGCCAGACGCCGGACGGGCGTCCGGGGTGGGCGTACTATCTCGTCGAACACGGCTACACCGTCTACATGGTGGACTATCCGGCTCGCGGCCGGTCGCCTTATGTTCCGGGGCTGGATGGGAAGTTGGGAATCCGAACGGCCCTGCAACTCGAGCAGACCTGGACGGCCCCGGCGGCGTCGGGCGGTGATTTTCCGCGCATGCAGAAATACACGCAGTGGCCAAGCGATTCGTCCAAGAAAGGGATGATCGGCGATCCGGTGTTCGACAACTTCGCCAAGGGCCAGATGCAGTTCGTCAATGATCAGGCTGCATTGGCGGTGCCGGCCGGCGCGGCGTTGCTGGACCAGATTGCGGCGCCCGTGATCCTGATCACGCACTCCCAAGGCGGCGGGATCGGGTTTAACGTGGCCGATCAGAGGCCGAAGTTCATCGCGGCGATGGTCTCCATTGAGCCGGGCGGGCCGCAGATGGGGACAGTCGATACCGCCAAGGTGGCGTATACGCGGATGAATGCGGACTCATGGGGGCTGACCAACATGCCCATGAAATTCGACCCGCCGTTCCAGACCCCGAAGGACATCAAGGTGCATCTGGAGCCATCCGAGCGGCCGGGCGATGAGGTGGGCTGTTATCTGCAGGACGAGCCGGTGCACCGGCTCACGAGTTTTCAGAACATGCGCATCCTGTCGATTTCGGCCGAGGGTACGTATCACCGCGTCTTCGACGCCTGCATCCCGAAGTGGCTCAACCAGGCCGGCGCCAAGGACGATTTCGTGCGATTGGAAGACGTGGGGATCCACGGCAACATGCACGAAATGTTTCTCGACCGGAATAGCGATGAGGTCATCAAGTTCATCGACGGCTGGATTGGGAAGAATCTGAAGTGATTTTCAACAGCCGAAGAAAGGGGTCTGGAAGCCGTGAAATAATCGGCTTTCCCGAAGCCTTACACAGGCTAACTCAGTGAAAACACGTGAGGCCGAAAATGGTTTGGCAGATTATTTCACAGCTTCCTGTCCCCGTTTTTATTTGCAAAGCAGGGTCTGATTGATAAACACGACGTTCCAGGGGCGGATTTCCCAGGAGAGAAAGACTCCCTGCCGGGCGAATGGATCTTCGCGTACCATCTGCTCCACCTGGTCGGGGGTTTCCGCTTCGTAAACCAGTAGACCGCCGACGTCGTTGGCAAACGGGCCGGAGATTACCAGCTTGCCCTGATCGCGCAGTCCCGTGAGGTACTCGCGGTGCGCGGGTCGAGCTTTGGCGATGATCGACGCATCCGCAGTGTACTTGGCGATGGCGGCGCGTAGATCATAGATCCGCTACTTCTTGGGAGGCGTGGACGGACCCGGCCTGGCAAACTTCGATGCGTCAATGGCGGCGTTGGGCTGCACGTTCGTCAACTCGACGAGAGCTCTGCCGTCCAGCCAGGTGACGGTCCAGCGAAACGGCATCTTCACGCCCGAGACGTCCCGATAGTCGCTGTAGTCGACCTGAGTCGGGCTGAGACCGACCGGCGAATCCGTATATCGCACGGAGCGCACCAGGAGGCCCGATTTGCTGTCGAAGTACAGATTGACGGGATAGCGGCCGTCCGCGGTTCCCTGGAGCACCTCGGCGTCTTTATCGTCGATAGTGGCGGGATAGCCGACACGCCATTGCTTTAGGGCATCCTTGATGTGCACGGGAAATAGAAGCTCGGCATCCAGTCGAGCGCCTTCCAGGTCGCCTCCGGTGAGAGTGACTACAGAAACCGGGCTGTCGGTGGCGGGCGCGGCGGTCCAGCCTTCCCGGCCGTTGAAGACCGTGGTGCTGTCGCCGTTTCCGGTATGCACAATCAGGGTGCGCTGGTCGGGAGCCTTGGCGTAGAGCTCGAGCGCATTCTTGTCGATATCCGAAAACCCCTTGTAGGTTCCCTTCGCAGAGAAGCTGGTGAGGCGCGCCAAGCGATCGGCGCCGCCGATGGCCTGAAGATACATGCTGAGGATCTGGTCGGGAGTCGGTTTGTCGGGACCTTCTTTGAAAAGTTCGTCCGGCTCTTCCGGGCGGGGAGGGCCGTACAGGTCGATCAGGCTGGGCGTGATGCGCGGCCGGTCGCCGCCGCGATGGCACGAATAGCAGGTGATTTCGCGCCGGCCGGCGAAATAATTTTTGTTGATGGCGTTCACCATCGCGATCATCCTGCGGGCAGTCCGTTTGTTCGCATTATCGTCGGCGTAGCGGTCCCAATTGCCGCTGCTCTCCGGCACGTGACAAAACGTGCAATTCTCGCCGACCGAAGCGG
>Ga0335079_10001347_pt1 | contig 27920 bp, 24 predicted proteins | sample Lox_Sample_33_FD_206719 | JGI IMG/M metagenome (GOLD analysis project Ga0335079, IMG submission 206719) | Soil microbial communities from Loxahatchee National Wildlife Refuge, Florida, United States - Lox_Sample_3.3 | ecosystem: Environmental > Terrestrial > Soil > Wetlands | place: USA...
AAGCGTTCGATTGCCCGCAGGCGCGGAGGGATTTTTTTGCGAAGAACAAATCCGTGAAAGGGCTGGGATACAAGGAAGCGAGCCACTTTCTCCGGAACATCGGCTTTCCCGGCTACGCCATCCTGGACAAGCATATCGTCAACAGTCTCCGCGAACTGGGCGTGATCAGCAGGGGAATGCGCCCTACGTCCCCGGCGAGATACCTCGCGATCGAGAGGCGGTTGGCGCAGTTCGCCGCGGAGATCGGGATCGATATGGACCATCTCGATCTGCTCCTGTGGTCGCGAAAGACCGGGGAGATACTAAAATAGGATGCCATGCGCGGGATCGGAATGAATAAAATAATTCTTGCCGTGACTTCGGCGCTGGCCGTGTTCCTTGCCGGCATCAGTGCTTCTGCCGGAGAGTGCCATTACACCGACCGGGATGGCGCGGTTCACTTCGTCAATGACATTTCGCAGGTGCCGCCCGAATACCGGCATCAGGCAACGAATGCCGCATCCCTTCCTGATGCGAGCATCGTCGGTCGTCCCGGTCCGGCCAGGAGCGAATGGCCGCGGGACCCGATCTCCCCTGACAGGCCCGAGCGAAGAAAACAGCCCTTTGACGGCACGGTCGAAGTCTTCATGACGTCGTGGTGCGGATACTGCAAGAAGCTAACGACATTTCTCGACAGCAAGGGGATTCGCTATAAGACGTTCGACATCGAAAAGGACAGCGCAGCGAACAGGACCTATAAGGAGCTCGGAGGACGCGGCGTTCCCCTTTCCCGCATCGGGGGAGTTCTGGTGAACGGATACAATCCTAGTGCGATTCTGAAAACCATCGAAGACCAACAATAAGGTTGCTGGAATACAGCGGGCCGCGCCCTGCGGTCGTCCGCGGCAGGAACGGCAGCGCAGGGTGAGGGGCGGGGTCACGGAGCAAAGGAAGAGCCATGAGCGATAGAGGACTGAAGAAGGCGGTCATCATTGGCGCAATCATCGGAGCTGCCTTCACGCTCGGGACCGCCCTCGGCATGGATGTGTTTTTTTCCGATAAACTGCAGGGCACCTGGCGCGATGCAGCAGCAAAGGACGTGACAAAAATGTTCGGGCCCTCCTGCGGGAGGAATTATTTTGCGGTTACGCTGGTCCTGACCGTCGTGATGGGATTCCTGGCCGGATTCGGCGCAGTGCTCGGTGCCGCGGCAGGCGCGATCATGAACCGCTTTTTTAAATTGATCTTGAAATGACCAAGTCCACGACGGGATTGTCAATCATTGAACAGTGGCATCAGGCGTGTGAATGGACACTGCTCCTTCCTGTGGTTCTCTTGACAAGAGGCGATCTAAGATCAACGCATCCTAGACGGACGCTCTCGTTGAAGGGAGCGTCTGCTGCAAGCTTCGCTCAGCATCAAGTCGAACTGCGATATCACGTCCTGCGGTTTCATCCCGATCGTGATCGGGAGCATCACATCAAAGATGACCTGAAGTGGCCTGGTACCATTCGACGGTTCTGGACAAGCTGCGGAACAGGACGCCGACGGGTAAGTGTGCCTCCTGCAACAGTTACAGAGACTGCGTGGGCGGCTGCAGCGCACGGGCACTCGCGCCCCACTACGGGCAATCATAAACCTGCAAGAGCTCTCGTCGTCTATCAGGCTTTACTGGGACATCGGCCCGTCTCCGTCCGTCCCGGTCTCCGATTACTGCAGAATTGCAGACGAAATTGCATGCGGCAAGATCCTAGGCCTGCAGATAACGGGAACCCTGAAGCCTCAGCTCTTCCTGCCTCACCATCCTCGATACGCTCAAACGGCAGGCTGTCGCCCTGTCCCTGGTCGCGCCCAACACCGCCCCGATGCTCATGCCCCCAAGCTTCTCCGGCGGTATCGGGTCAAGGTCGTGATCGCGCAGACCGCATCGGTCGATGACCTTGGGATAATCGCGGAAATGGAGACGAACTTCGCGGGGAAACCGACAGTCGGAATCTCGTTCTCCGGCAACAACGGTTAGTGATGTCCCACTCTCTGCAGAAGTCCAGTACCCGTGGCAGCTCGCTGAAATCGCATCTTGCAACGAAACAGTCGCTAAATAATATATTAAAGTTCCGCCATGATATGACGATAAGAGTAGTGCAGCGGCCGTAGGAAATTAAGTAAGTGACTGGAAACGAGAGAAAAACAGGAGGGAGTATGAGGCTCCACAATCAAAAAGGTTTCACGCTCATCGAAGTGATCGTAGTCGCAGGCATCATTGCCGTGCTCGCCGGTATACTTGTTCCCCTGATCTTCAAGGAGATCGACGAATCAAAAATAGCCAGGGCTTCGGCAGACGTTCGTTCCATTTCAAATGCAGTGATAATCTTGCGAAAAGATACCGGGCAATGGCCGGTCAGCAGTTCTTGCCAATCAACAGTGACTTTGCTGACTGGCGCCGGAAACGTGCCAGCCTTGGCCGGTGGTTGGAACGGTGCGACTCCCTTATCCTTCGATTTGCGCTTGAATACGGATGATGTGCCTTGCTGGCCGAATACCTGGAAAGGTCCCTATTTGGCGGCGGTGAATGCCGACCCCTGGGGAAATGCATATATTACGAATGCAGATGCCTTTGTTTCGGGAGCAAATCCAAAACCACCGGTATGGATTCTCTCGGCAGGACCGGACGGTATCGTGCAAACAAATGTTACGGATATGGTGGCTTCCGGGGATGATGTCGGCTTACGGATTCAATAGAGGTGGGATACAGGTCTTCGCTTTATTGAACCGAATGCTACAACATCCGTTTTTCAAATACAAAAGCAATAGGGCCGGGATCTCCCGGCCCTATTGCTTTTTCCTGCAACCGTCATCATTGATCGCTTTGCTACACGTCGATCGCTTCACGGTCGAGACCGAGGTTGGTAAGCCCTGCTTTCCCGTTCGTCGCCGAGGGTTGATGAGGCAGTAAAAGCAGTTTCGCAATTTGCATGACCCTCAGCTTCCATCCCTTGATAGGCCAGTCGAGCTCATGCTTATCACAGACCAGGTCGAGCGTGTTGAGGTTGAATATCTCTTCTCGCAGCGCCTCGTCCACAAGATGCGGATCGGTAATTTTCCTGCTTAACGCGATCGCCCTGTTCAAATGTTCGCGGATCCGTGCCGCACGTTTCGCGCTGATCACTCCGTGCTGCTCCTTCAAGTCCAGGAGACCCAGCGCCCCGTCATAGGTGGCCCGAACGATTTCATCGCGGCTCATCCATTTTGTCTCGTAGTTCAGCGCGAACTTCCAGCTCGGCATGAGCATTGCCTGCCGATGTTCCTTGAGCGTCTTTGCGAAGAAGCGGTAGCCGTACTTCTCAGGATCCTCGAAGATGGCGCTTCCCGGATCGATGAACGGCGCAAGCGGCGCGATCAGGGGCAGCACCCTGCCGGCACTTCCGTTGCCGCCGAACTTGGTCATGAGCTCGCCACAGTACTTGACGGTGTCCATCACAGACTGATAGGTCTGGTTCGGCAGCCCCACCATGAAGAACAGGTCCACTCGTTTGCATCCCGCATTGATGAGCGTATCGATCATGCCCTCCAGTGCGGCATTGTCATAATTCTTCCCGAAGGTCCTTCTAACGTTGATGTCGTGAGATTCGGGGGACATCTCCACATTGAAGGTCTGAATGGAATCTATCGCCTTTCGGAGGAAGTCCTCCGGGGGCGGGATAAAAAACTCCATACAGACCTCGTTCCTGATGCGGTGCCTCTTCATGGCGTTAAAGAACCGGTCGGTGTATTCCCTGCCTCCCATGAGTATGTCGCCGAGTACGATGACCGGAGCTCCCGTATAGTCCGCGATCCTCCGGATGTCGTCGGCTACGAGTTCGGGCGATCGGAAACAGGCCTGCTGGCGCATGCAGACCTTCTTGAATGCCGAGAGCGAACCGCCGCAGGTCCCGCAATTGTGGTTGCAGCCCCGGCACGTGAAAACCGCGGTCACCGGATAGCTGAGCCAATACTTGAACGGAATGTAACCGGTTGGATCGAGGTATTTTATCACCATCTTGATCAGATGGGAATAGTCGAAATCGACATAGTCCAGGTTCTCGGGCCTGAAGGTTCGCTCGTTCACGACCATTCGTCCGTTCCGGTCCCGCCAGACCAGGTTCGGCACTGCTTCGAAGCCGTTCCCGGTTTTGATCGCGTGCATCAGCTGTCGGAGCGGTTCTTCCGTGGAGTCGCCGCAGAGGACGAAATCCACAAAGGGATAGTCCCGCATGATCTCTTCATGGAAATAGGTTGCGCTCAGACCGCCGAGGATGACCGGCGTATCGGGGTGATGTTTTTTGACGAGCTCCGCGAGACTGAGGCTCCCGTCGACGTGGGGGAGCCAGTGGAGGTCGATGCCGAATGCTGCGGCATGGAGATGTTTGATGAAGGGTTCCGGATCGAACGACCGGTCGCGCAGCATCTTCAGCGCCAGATTGATAATGCGGACCGACATGCCGTGCTGGGTGAGATAACCCGATATCGTAAGAAACCCGATCGGGTAGATCTCGAAGATGGACGATGAAGGGACCACGTCACTCACGGGACCGAAGAAGAGGGGCATTTCGCGGAACTTGAAAACGCTTGGCGGGTGGAGCAGGATCAGGTCGGTTTTAGGCATGGACTGGTTTATCTCCATATATGGTCCTGGCATAGCCGGTCGCCATCTCTTGCATAACGGATTCCATGGACTCAAAGAGTGACTCGAGATAGGTAACGATCGCCCTGTTGAAGGGGGACCGAATGGAGTCGCCCAGCATCCGGGTCTCGAGGTTGTACAGGTGCAGGATTTCAAGGAGGATCGCCCTGAACTTTTCCTCCGGGTAGGCTGCCCGCACCGCGTCGCAAAAGGTCGCCGAACCGGTCCACCGGCCGAGGATCGTGTAGACCGTCCGCGCGATCAGCCAGATCCTCTGAATCCGGATGTCGGCAAAGTCGCTGTACCGCACAGTAATCGCGAATGAGGGAATGGTGAGACTATCGAGAAAGGCACTGTCGACTGTTTTGGTCTTCTCAAAAATGTCCTCGAGGTCCAGGTCGCAAGCAGGCCGGCCGGCGGCAAACGCTGCTGCTGCCTCCTCAATGATGAGCCGGTCCTTATCAACCTCTTTCCGGATGTTTCCGTCGAGATAGGAGGAAAAAAAGGAAAGCGTAGCAGAAAAAAGAGAGCCCCTTTGCATGCCGTGGAGGCTCCTGCGCGAGAATTCGTGCATCATTTCGCTGTCCTTCTCGCACAGGATGCCAACCCTATCCATGTTTTACCGCCCGGTAGATCGTCGCGATTCCCATGGTCATCGAGTCGATTGTCACATTGCCGTAGCCGCAGGCGGCGATGACGCTCCTGAACTCGTCGGGAGGGTAGAACGCGCTGATGGACCGTGGCAGATACAGGTATGGGGCCGCTGTTTTAAGGACGATCCCTGCTATGAAAGGCATCACCCGGAAGACGTACCACTCGTACAATGCGCGAAACCACGCGGTCTGCGGCCGAGTGAGCTCGAGGCAGACGAACTTCCCGCCCGGCTTGAGCACGCGTTTTAATTCCTCGAGAGCATAGATCGTGTCGGGGATATTGCGCATGCCGAATGCCACCGTTACGGCGTCGAAGGTGTTGTCGGCGAAGGGAAGCTGTTTTGCGTCAGACAGAATGTAAGAGAGGTTCCGTCTGCCGCGCGACTTGCGCCGCGCCCTGCTTAGCATCTCTTCGCAGAAGTCGGCGCCGGTCACGGATCCCGTGGGCCCGACCTTCTGAGCCAGCAGGACCGCCAGTTCGCCGGTGCCCGCGCAGACATCCAGAACACGCTCCCCCTCCTTAATGCCCGAGAGCGACACGGCTCTCATGCGCCAGAAATGGTCAAAGCCGAGGCTGAAGCCGCTGCTTAACAGGTCAACGTAGGGGGCAACTGATGAGAAGATATGCTTTATGAAGAGGTCTCTCTGTTGTAAGGACATGGTCAATAGTAATGGCCGCGAACCGGCATGCGAGGGACAGCCGCGTTCTTGCACTCAGAACATCACGTTCTCCGATCAATATAAGATAATTCTGCTGCCCCTCAGCATATCGTGTCGGCAATCCTTGTTCCCGAACGGCGGCGGCTCATACTGCGCCCTTACCCCGTTCCTCATCCGTGTGCCCAGTGGCCTCAGTAGTAGAACTGGCCGAGCAGGATCAGGATCAGTAAAAAGAACCCGATCAGGACGATGGCAAAACCGAAGATAATACCGGCATCGGTGACCCAGGCTGCCTGGGGCTTTACCTCGTAGTCCTTGAGCCTGTTCTCGGCCGCGAGGCGCTCGTATTCGAGCGGCCGTTCGTGCTTCAGTTCATGGAGGCTCATCGTCCCGGTGAAGATGACGGTGTCCATGGGGAACTTCTCCGGCCTCATGTGCGTGTTGAAATAATGGATCGTGAAAATGAAGCCAGCGGCAAGGAGTGCTTCATCGCTGTGGATGACGGTAGCGATGTTGAAAGCCCACCCGGGGAGGAACTTGCTGAAAAAAACGGGGAACCAGAGGAACAGTCCTGACACCCCGATCATGCCCACACCCCAGAAGACAGCCCAGTAGTCGAACTTTTCCCAGTAGGTCCACTGGTCATGCCTGGGCCGGGGACCCAAGCCCAGGAACCATTTGAAATTGTTGTAGATGTCCTCGGCGTCCTTGATCCAGGGAACCATCGATTCGGGACCGAGGGGGTTGAATTTCAATTTTCTCACAATGACGATGTTGTGGATGACATAGAGGATGTGGGCCGCGAAGTACCCAAAGGTAATGACGGCGCATATCCGGTGAATGAGCGCAGCTCCCTGATAGCCGCCGAGGAACTTCGTGAGCCAGATTGCCCAGGGGGCCTGCGCATACTTGATCGGCATGCCCGACGCGACGAGGCCGATGAAACTCACGGCCATGGCGACGTGGAGTATCCGGTGATAGGAGTTGAACCGCCTGATCTCGGACATGTTATTCGCCCCCTTTCTTTTCCATCCGCTCTTTCAGCGCACGGTATGCCCAGAGGAAGGTATGGGTGAGGAAGAATGCGAACACGCTGATCAGGAGCACGGTCATGAACATGAAGGTATAGTACAGAACAGGATATTTCGCCCGGTTGCTCTCCTCGGCATGTGCATAGTATTTGGTAAAATTCGCCGTCGCGCCCGGGTGGCAAGCCTGGCACGTCGCCACGATGTTCTTCGGGGAGAGCCTGGATTCCGGGTCGGATGGCGGCAGAATGCCATGCGCGCCGTGGCAGTCCGAGCATTTGGCGATGGAGGTCGTGTAGCCGAGCCGCGTCACTTTGCCGTGGTACGTCTTGTGGTAGGTGTTCAGCTCTTCGGCGTGGCAATTTCCGCACTGCTTGATCAGTGCGAGCTTCCATTCGGCCTCGTTCGTCCTCGGGATGCGGTGCTCGGCATGGCAGTCGAAACAGGTGGGGACCGCAGGGTTCTTATTGTCCAGGAATTCTTTCCCATGGATGCTCTTGCTGTAGGCTTCAAACTCCGCGGGATGGCACTTGGAACAGACCGAGGGTATGTTCTCTCTCCGCGTTTCCGAACGGGCATCCGTCGAACGGAAGATGTAGTGCGACCCGTGGCACGTCTGGCAGTTGGGCGCCGCGGTGTTCCCCGCCACGAGAGCCTGGCCGTGTACGCTCAGTTTGTATTCGAGCGCTTTTTCAGTCGGAGCTCCCTCTCTGCCGAGGAAATGACAGCTTCCACAATTTACCTTCAGGACCTTGCCGTGCGGGTACGCCGACATTCCCACATGGCATTTCGTGCAGTCCAGCCCACCGTGCACGGACTGTTCGAAGGACTTCTTGTCGATGTATCCCTGCATGCCTTTCTGTACATGACAGGAGTAACAATCGTCCTTTGCAACAGCGACAGCAGTGAAAGCGAGACTGAACATCAGGGAACTGAACATGAGCACTGCAAGGCGGGTGCATTTCATGGTTTTAATATAGCAAAGAATTGCTTCCTGTCAAGGTAAGAACAGAAAAACCCATCCAGATTTTTTCGTTGTGCAGGATTCGAAAATGTGCGTTGGCTGGGGAACGGAATGCTTCGGGCCCTTGAAAATCGGGGAATGCCATCCAGGGACTGACCCGTCCCGGGTGAACGTCAGAAGAACAACCGATTGCAAACATTGGCCTGAGCGTCCCTTTCTTCGCTTCTATTTCAATATAATAAGGCTCGCATGGCGCTGGACAGGTCGTAAAGAACGGATCATTCGGACGACGCGTTATCTCAGAAAAACAATACAATATATAATATACTGTTTGGCCCCGGTCACGAGGGAAAGGATTGAACACTGAGCGGATGATGTCGGCCGCGGGGGAAGTCCGCGGATCTCCTGGCGTTTCAGGGGATGCCGGCCTTCATCGGGAGCCGTTTGCGAAATCAATTGTTCCTGAACGGCATCGGTCATCCTGCAGTCAGTCTGCACGGTTCAAGTTTTCATCATCCGGTATACCTCCTGGTATTGCCTCTCCAGGTCCTCCCAATGAAACAGCGACTCATTGCTGCTCTGCCATGCGTCATAATCCTCCCTGAGGTCCGGATCATTGATGAGCCTTCCCGTCCGGAGTTCTTCCAGGAAGAGTGCGGTGGTTTTCTTGTGCTTCTGTTCAAGCAGCTGCAGGGTTTTCTTGATTTGCTGTATGGTGTTCCTGCATACGGCCAGCTCCCGGGACAGGGAGATTTCGTATTCATCGGTATGCATCGCTTGCTCCTCCCGCAGGCACGGTAGTACAGTGAGATGAAAAAAACAAGCATAAAACAATATACTTGACAGAATTGGTCAAGTTTGTTATTGTTCAAGTGGGGCGGGGGATGAAAAACACCCGATGCCCCGTCAAAGAGCGGTGAATGCCGGCATGAAACTGTCCACCAAAGGCAAGTACGGAGTTCGGGCCGTGTACGAGATAGCCCGCCAGTACGGTAAGGGGCCGCTCACGATCAAGGAGATTGCCGACCGGCAGGGCATTTCGTTCTCGTATCTCGAGCAGATCCTTCATAAGCTGGGCAAGGCAGGGTTGATCGAGAGCGTCCGCGGGCCGGCTGGAGGATATCTTCTGGCAAGGAAGCCCGGGGACCTTACGATCGGAGATATTGTTCGCGCGCTGGAGGGACCCATTGCCTTGACGCATTGTCTTGAGCCGGGTGAGGCGGCTGAGTGCTACCAGGAGGAAGACTGTGTTGCGCGCCTGGTCTGGACCAAGGTCGGAGCCAAGATAGAGGAGGCTTTGGACAGCATCAGTTTCGAGGACCTGCTCCATCAGCAGGCGCGGCATAAGGAATCGGCAGGAAAGCCGAGAAAGAAACTGGTCGCGGCAGGGAAGGGGGTCTGTTGACATGAGAAAAGTGTATCTCGATCACGCCGCAACAACACCGGTCCATCCCCGGGTGCTCGAAGCGATGCTTCCCTATTTCTCCGGAAAATTCGGCAATCCGTCGAACCTGCATGACATCGGCAGGGAGGCGAAGAACGCAATCGACGAGGCAAGGGCCAAGACGGCGGCTCTCATCAAGGCCCGCGGGGAAGAGATCTATTTTACGGCAAGCGGTTCCGAATCGAACAATTTCGCCCTGAAGGGTCTCGCGCAGGCGAACAGCCAGAAGGGCAAGCACATCATCGTCTCGCAGATCGAGCATTTTTCCATTCTCCACCCCGCCAAGACGCTCGAAAAGGCAGGCTTTACTTTCACCGCGCTCCCCACCGATGCGACCGGCCTGGTGGACCCCGCTGACGTCGCCAGGGCGATCACCCGGGAGACGATCCTTGTTTCGGTCATGCACTCGAATAACGAGATCGGGACCATCCAGCACATCGAGGAGATCGGCAGGATCACGAGGGAACGGAATGTCCTCTTCCATACCGACGCCGTTGCTTCCGTGGGCTGGGTTCCCGTCGATGTGAACACGCTCGGCGTCGACGCGCTCTCGCTCTCCGGCCATCAGTTCTACGGACCCAAGGGTGCTGCGGCGCTCTTCGTGAGGAAGGGCGTCCGGATCAAGCCGCAGATCGAGGGCGGCGTTCAGGAGGACGGCAGGCGTGCGGGCACCGAGAACGTTCCTGCCATCGTCGGACTGGGAAAGGCCGCGGAACTGGCGGTTTCAGAGATTCCGGCCAGAATGGCCTATCTCACGGCGCTCAGGGACCGGCTGCAGAAAGGTCTGCAGGACAGGATCGATCATGTGGTTGTCAACGGTCACCCCACCCGCAGGCTGCCTCATAATCTGAATGTGTCTATGTGGTTTGTGGAGGGGGAATCCATGCTTCTCTTCCTGAACATGGACGGGATCTCGGTTTCGAGCGGTTCAGCCTGTACGTCGCGCTCGCTGAAATCATCGCATGTGCTGACGTGTATCGGGACGGATGCCGCGGTGGCGAACGGAACCTTGCTCATGACGCTCGGGATGGGCAATACCCAGGAAGACATTGACTATGTCATTGAGAAGCTTCCTCCGATTGTCAAACGGCTGCGGGAGATGTCGCCGCTCTATGAAGATATGATAAAAAAAGAACAACAGGCTCGCTGAGGAGGACCCTATGGAACAGTACAGCTCAAAAGTGATGGAACATTTCGCCCAGCCCCACAATGTCGGTGAGATCGAGAACGCCGACGGGGTGGGAACCGTGGGCAATCCGGTATGCGGCGACGTCATGCGCCTCTACATCAAGGTCGAGAACAACGTGATTACGGACGCAAAGTTCAAGACTTTCGGGTGCGGAGCGGCGATTGCCACCAGCAGCATGGTGACCGACCTCGTCAGGGGCAAGACGATCGATGAGGCGCTCAAAATATCGAATGCGGCGGTGGCAGAAGCGCTGGGGGGGCTGCCCAAGGTGAAAATGCATTGCTCCGTGTTGGCCGAAGAGGCGCTCAAATCAGCCCTCGACGACTATTACAAGAAAAAGGGAGTTCCCTCACCCGTCAGGATGCCCGCCGAAAGCGGGCACGAGCATGAAATGGAGTAGGCTGGCTGACGAACCCGGCATATCCTGGAAAGGCATTCCGAGGAGGAGCGCTTTATGGACGTGAATGACATCAAGCCGGATGCAGTGCTTGACTGCGTTGGTCTGGCCTGTCCGATGCCGATCTTGAAGACATCGAACAAGATCAAGGAGTTGAAGTCAGGACAGGTGCTTGAGGTTCAGGCCGATGATGACGGCATTGAGAAGGATATGCCTGCGTGGTGCAAAATGACGGGACATGAATACCTGGGCCTGACGAAACAGGCCGGTGAATACCATGTCTTTGTAAGGAAAAAATAGTCAGCACTCCCAGCGGGCAGTTCCCCTGTAGACGGGTCCGACGCCGGATGATTTGCATCGTCGGTTCGGATGTGGATCGCTTGCACGGGGCTCAGGATTCCCTCTGGGTCCAATACCCCTCGCTGAGAGGGGAGGATCAATACATCGTCACGCCATACTGTTTTGCCTGCTCCGAAGGCCGGCGCAGAAAAAAGCCGACCGTGTCCAAGATTCCCTGCTCCAAGGCCTGAGGTCCCTTCACGCTGATCCCCGCCTTCGTCCTGCCTGTGGTCTTGCACCGCTCCGAAGACCTGCAGGCATATAAGAACTATGTGGTTGAGGGCACGTTCCTGTCCTTGGCGGCTTCTATCACGAGGTGCTCGTCAAGGTAAGCGGCGGCAAGATGGAGTGCTTCATACATCAGGCAGGCCTCAGTGACCAAAACCATGGTGTAAGCCGTTGGCCTCCTTATGATGCTGACTGTTCTGGGTGTACGGGTCACGCAGATCGTCACCGCGTTCCGCGTTTGACAATGGCGGGGGTATCGTTTATTATCTAAGACACCCAAGGAGGGGAGTCTGAATGCAGACAGTAACATCGCTGAAAGAGGGGGACTGGGTCGAGGAGACATACCTCGTTACCGCCAAGCAGGTGTCGACCGCAAAGAACGGGGTCACCTACCTTTCCCTGAAGCTTGCCGACAAGACCGGTGAAATCGACGGAAAGCTGTGGGACAACGCCGATGCGGTTGCCGGGAAGTTCGAACGCGAGGACTTCGTCCGTGTCAAGGGGATCGCAGCCAATTACCAGGGCGCCATGCAGATCAAATTGAAGACACTGGAGAAGGTCGACGATTCACGGGTGGATCTCGTCAACTTTCTGCAGACCACGCCCCGGGACATTGAAGAAATGGTCAAGGACCTGCGGGACGCCGTAGCCGGGGTCGGCAACGGGTACCTCAAACAGCTGTTGCAGTCATTCCTGGATGACAGGGCATTTCTGGACGCGTTCAAGCGGACGCCGGCCGCGAAGACGCTCCACCACAATTATATTGGCGGTCTTCTCGAACACGTCGTCGAGCTGGTGGCGCTGACGCGCGATGTGGCCCGGCATTTCCCGTCGACGGATAAAGATCTGTTGACGGCTGGCGCTTTTCTGCACGATATCGGCAAGGTGCATGAGCTCTCGGTCAGGAAGTCGATCGAATATACAACGGCGGGAAAGCTGCTGGGACACATCTCGCTGGGCTATGAAATGGTCACGGATCGGATGCGGTCCATCCCGGGCTTCCCCGAAGAGCTGTCGATGCTGGTCAAGCATATGATGCTCTCGCACCATGGCGAGTATGAGTTCGGATCGCCGAAGAGGCCTAAAATCCAGGAGGCAATCATCATCAATTATCTTGATGACCTTTCGGCCAAGATCAATAATTTCCAGGCGACGCTGCAGAGAGAAAAAATTGCGGGGGGCGAATGGTCGAGCTTCAGCAAAATGCACGACCGGTATCTCTACCGCCCCGCGTCCTACCCCGGGGGCGAGAGAGCCTTTCCCGCGGAGCCCGACGGGCCAGCAGAAGGAAAAGGCAAGAAGAAATCGCCGGCATGCGGACACGCCGACCAATCAGGCAAGCTTCCGCTTGATCTGTGAGGAACGAGAGGCCGCATTGAGCCGTGCCTCACGTAAGGACATCGGTTGAAGTTCGTCGTTGCCATATTTTTTTAAATTATCAATGCCGATCGTGCAATTTTCAGAGGTGAGGATGTTCGGTGTATTTAAAAGCCTGAGCGACGGGCTGGTAAAAACAAGAAAAAATATTTCCGAGAAGGTCGGTTCTCTGGTTCTGGGCGAGAAGATCGACGACCGCGTTCTCGATGAACTGGAGGAAGCCCTCGTTGCTTCCGATATTGGTATGGAGACGGCCTCCGAGGTTCTGCTGGACCTCAAAGAGCGCTTCAGGCGAAAGGAGCTGTCCACTCCCGGTGAAATCAGGCAGCGCCTCAAGCAGGTCCTCTACGACATCGCGAGCGCCCGGTCAGCTCAATTGTTATTGACCGCTTTTCCCTCCGTTATCCTCGTTGTGGGTGTTAACGGCGCGGGCAAGACGACGACGATCGGCAAGCTGGCTTACCGGCTCCGCGCCGAGGGGAAAAAAGTTATGCTGGCGGCCGGCGATACCTTCCGGGCAGCGGCGTCGGAACAGCTTTCTATCTGGGGTGAGCGTGCGGGAATTCCCGTGATCAAGCACCAGGAAGGGGCCGACCCGGCGGCTGTTGTTTTCGATGCAGTGACGGCGGCCAAGGCGCGGGCGATCGATGTCCTCATTGTCGACACGGCGGGCAGGCTTCATACAAAGTCGAACCTGATGGAGGAGTTGAAAAAAGTCAAGCGTGTGCTGGCGCGGGAACTGCCCGGCGCACCCCATGAAACGCTGCTGGTCCTTGACGCAACTACAGGCCAGAACTCTCTCGTGCAGGCGAGGATGTTTCATGAGGCTGTCGGCGTCACCGGTATCGTTCTGACGAAACTCGACGGGACCTCCCGGGGCGGCATTGTATTTGCCATCGACAAGGAACTGCCCATGTCAGTCAAGTTTATCGGCATCGGGGAAGCCATCGAGGACCTCAGGGAGTTCGACCCGAGGGACTTCGTCGACGCGCTGCTCTAGGAGATGTCATCAAGGCAGGTAGAGGCACCATATCTCCAGACGCCTGAAAAAAAGCCTCCCTGCCGGTTCGGTTTAATCGCAGGGTTTTCATGTTTGGATGTTGCCTGGGATTTCCAATGTTGGATTTGGAATTTTGTTTAAGAAGGTGCCCCCATGGAGAGCGTTCAGGTTGAAATCTTCGGACAAATATATACGATCAAGGGCAAAGATGACGCCGGTTATATCAAACATCTGGCCGACTTTGTCGATACCAAGATGAAGGAAGTCCGACAGGGGACCGGGACATCGGACCCCCACCGTGTCGCAATCCTGACCGCCCTTACGATCAGTGACGAGCTCTACCGCATTCGTGAAGAACACAGCGCGCTCCGGCAGTCCGCGGAAAGAAGGCTTCAGAGCCTGCTTGATCTGACAAGCCAGGGTGAAGATCGCAGGGCGCGTCCCCAGAGAGCAGCAGAGCCATCATCGTAACGTGTCTGCATCAGGAACATATCGAAAGCACAAATCAGTTAATTCCAGGGCCGCACAGCGGTCTTTTTCTCCTTGCCATTTTTGGCTGATTCTGGTATATAGTACCTAAAAGAGAAACAGCTGATCCCCTGCTTTGTGCGTGATCGATATAACTTGTTCCTCGTGAAAAAAAATTAACGGGAGCTGTTCCGAGGAAAGGGTGTGCATGCCCAGGCAAGACTGGGAAGCCTAAACTTTCCCATACGGCGCCCACCTGGTTACGACCAGGAATCAAGTTTATCTACACGGCGGAGCGGGGGATTCTTTATAGTCATGGTCGTATCTTTAGATTAGGAACGTTTCCAGCGCGCACCCGGAAGGAGCGGCAAGTAGGGAAGGCTCCGGCGCTTGAGATAGTGCAATACGATAAGTAAGCGGACAAGGCTGAGCACCGGCGATTCATTTTTAATCGTGCACTGGTGAACCCTCTCGGTTCCGCAGGAAGATTGTTTAGACGGCAGTAACAATGCAGAAAATGGGAATATTTCGTCCTAGATATATTGATTGCAAGGGAATGTCCTTGATGCTTTTTCCCGGCGCCTTCAGGCGGGTGGAGCGAGGTCCGCTTTCGCCGGCATCAAGGCCTTGGTTTCCCTTGAACTATTCCCAGTAGCGCCCGGCCGTCCACAGTCTCGCTATTCACTATCCATTCGTTCAACGCCTGCCTTCCTGAAGCACCACGTTGGCCCTCAAACCTATCAAGAAAAACGTCCGTCCGGAAATGATGCCGGAACCCGCTAGTCAGCCGCTGGCTTGGCGAATGAGGCCTCGCGACCTTTCGGAGTTCATAGGACAGCGGCATGTGCTCGGGGAAGGGAAACTGTTACGGCGCGCAATTGAGGCCGACCGGCTGATGTCACTAATCCTGTACGGGCCTCCCGGGACGGGCAAGACAGCGCTTGCGCACCTCATCGCAGAGAGGAGCCGCGCCCATTTCGTTTCCCTGAACGCGGTTACCGCAGGTGTCGGCGATATTCGGCGCGTATCGCAGGAGTCTGTTGCCGAGCGCAGCCAGAGCGGTAAAAGGACAATCCTGTTCATAGACGAGATCCACCGCTTTACCCGCGTTCAGCAGGACGCTCTTCTGCCGGACGTGGAGCAGGGAACAATCACGCTTATCGGGGCGTCCACGTCGAACCCCTTCTTCGCCATCATTCCTGCCCTGTCATCGCGGTCACAGATCTTCGAATTCAAGCCGCTGGAGCCCTCGGACATCAGAACGCTGCTTCTGCGCGCGGTCGACGACAGGGAGAGAGGGCTCGGGAATCTGCAGGTCGAGATCGCTCCCGAGGCACTCGATTTCATTGTCGCCAGATCGAACGGTGACGCCCGGCGAGCATTGAACGCGCTGGAGCTCGGCGTTCTTTCGACCCGTCCGCGTCCCGACGGCTCTATCCTGTATGATCTCCCCGCTGCGGAGGAGTCTATACAGAAAAAGGCGCTCGTCTATGACGAGGACGAGCATTACGACACCATATCGGCGTTCATCAAGAGCATGCGGGGGAGCGATCCCGACGCCGCGGTCTACTGGATGGCAAAGATGATCTATGCCGGGGAAGACCCGCTTTTCATCGCCCGTCGGATCGTGGTCGCCGCAAGTGAGGACGTGGGAAACGCCGATCCCCGCGCCATCATGGTGGCGACCGCTGCATACCAGGCCGTGGAGCGCATCGGTATGCCCGAGGGTGCGCTGCCCCTGGCGCAGGCGGCCGTGTATGTTGCCGCCGCCCCCAAGAGCAACGCGTCCTATCTCGCCGTAAAAGGAGCGCTGAAGGATATCGAGGAGGGAGCGCTGTTGCCCGTACCCGATTATTTGAAGGACGCCAGTTACAAAGGGGCCGAGCGGATGGGCAGGGGCAGAGGGTACAAGTATCCGCATGATTATCCGGGACACTATACGGTCCAGGACTACCTCCCGCAGAGGCGGGAATACTACCGGCCCACGGAGCAGGGCGACGAAAAACGCATCAAGGAACGCCTTGCCGGGCTGAAGAAGAGACACCAGGAGGAAAGACAATGATCGAATATGTTGCAGTATTGATAGCCGGGTTGGCCGGCGGTTTCGGTCTTGGACTGCTGATCAAGGGAAAAGTGGCGGCAGGCAAGATCAGGGACGCGGAGGAGGAGTCGGCGCGTATCGTGGCGACCGCCGAGCGGGAAGCGGAGAACAAACGCAAGGAAGCCGTCCTCGAGGTGAAAGACAAGCTCTACCAGGCCCGCGCCGAGTTCGAAAAGGAAAACCGGGAGAAAAGGCAGGAACTGCAGAACCAGGAGCGCAGGCTGGAGCAAAAGGAAGAGAACCTCGAAAAGAAAGTCGACCTGATCGAGAAGAGGGAGGCCGAGGCTGTCCGGCGCGAGCGCGAGCTGTCGGGGCGCGAAAAGATCGCGGCCGAGAAGGAGGATCGGTTCGAGAAAGGGCTTCGCGAGCAGCGGCAGATGCTTGAAAAAATCGCAAGCATGACCGCCGAGGAGGCGAAGCGCCAGCTCATGATCTCCATGGAGGACGAGGCCAAGTTCGAGGCCGCCAAGTCCATCAAGCGCATCGAGGACGAGGCCAAGGAAGAGGCGGACAAGAAGGCGAAGAATATCATCAGCCTGGCCATCCAGAGGTATGCGAGCGATTATGTGGCAGAGGCGACCGTGTCCGTGGTGAACCTGCCGAACGACGAGATGAAGGGCAGGATCATCGGGCGGGAGGGCAGGAACATCCGCGCCCTCGAGGCGGCAACCGGGATCGACCTCATCATCGACGACACTCCCGAGGCCGTCATCCTGTCCTGCTATGACCCCCTTCGCCGGGAGATCGCACGGCTCACGATAGAGCGATTGATGCAGGACGGCAGGATCCACCCGGCCCGGATCGAGGAGATCGCCGAAAAGGTCCGGAAGGAGCTCGACATCGCCATGAAGGACGAGGGCGAGAAGGCGGCCTTCGACCTCGGCATCCACAATTTGCACCCCGAGATCATCAAGCTCATCGGCAGGCTCAAGTATCGCACGAGCTACGGCCAGAACGTGCTCATGCATTCACGGGAAGTCGCGTACTTCGCCGGTATCATGGCCGCCGAATGCGGTGTCGACCAGAAACTGGCGCGGCGCGCAGGACTGCTCCATGACCTGGGCAAGTCCATCGACCACGAAGTTGAGGGAACCCACCCCCAGATCGGCGGCGACCTTGCCAAGAAGTACGGTGAGTCCGCCAAGGTGATCAATTCTATTTTGACCCATCATGGCGACGGCGAGCCGAGCACGGTGGAGGCGGTTCTCGTCGCGGCAGCGGATGCTCTGTCTGCGGGCAGGCCGGGCGTGCGGCGCGAGACGCTCGAAAGCTATCTCAAGCGGCTCGAACAGCTCGAGTCCGCAGCGAATTCGTTCAAGGGAGTCGAGAAATCCTATGCCATCCAGGCTGGCCGCGAGATCCGCATCATCGTGAAGCCGGAAGACCTGTCGGATGCGCATTCGGCGCAGCTTTCCCGGGACATCGCCAAGAAGATCGAACAAGAACTGTCCTATCCCGGCCAGATCAAAGTGACCGTGGTCCGCGAGAGCAGGTACGTAGAGTACGCGAAGTAGGAACGGGACAAGCTGGAAAACAGGAGCCGCAATCCAGAAGGGGAAGTCTGTTCTCCCGGATCCTGTCACCTGGCTCGGACTTCTGGAGGTTCATTGAAGGTTTTGTTCATCGGAGACATCGTCGGCGAGCCGGGCAGGAAGATGCTGCGGGCCCAGATGGCCCGCCTCACTGAAACCTATGCGCCCGATCTGGTGATCGCGAACGGAGAGAACTCCGCAGGCGGGTTCGGGATCACATCGGAGATCGCCGAGGAGCTCTTCTCGCTCGGGGTTCACGCGTTGACCTCCGGCAACCACGTCTGGGACAAAAAGGAGATCGAACCCTATCTGGCGAAGCAGGACAGGCTCATCAGGCCTGCTAATTACCCCGAAGGGAACCCGGGCTACGGCAGTGTGGTCATATCAACCAGCGCGGGCAAGGCAGCCGTCCTGAATCTGGAAGGAAGGGTCTTCATGTCCAGCCTCCGGGACCCCTTCCGGGTGGCCGAGCAGGAGATCGAGAAACTGAAGCAGGAAACAGCCGTTGTCATCATCGATTTTCACGCAGAGGCCACTTCGGAAAAGATCGCGCTTGCCTGGCACCTCGACGGCAAGGCGACTGCCGTGATCGGCACGCATACGCACGTACAGACTGCAGACGAACGGATCCTTCCGGGCGGAACGGCCTTCATTACGGACGCAGGAATGACCGGACCGACCGATTCGGTCATCGGGGTGAAGAAGGAGCAGGCGATCGCACGGTTCCTGTACCAGACGCCTCACCGCTTTGAACTCGCGAAAGGACCCGTTCATCTCAACGCCGTGTACCTTGATGTCGACGCAGCGAGCGGGATCGCGAACAGCATAGAAAGAGTGCAGCTCAAGTAAATGCCCGGGGAATGCTGAGGCAGGAGCCTCCCTCCACAGTCAGATACCGGAAACGCATGCAAAGCCATATTCTCACTGTCACGCAGTTCACCGCGCAGGTCAAGACCCTTCTGGAAGGAGCCTTTCCCGATGTCTGGGTGGAAGGCGAGATTTCCAATCTCTCGACGCCCCAGTCGGGACATTCCTACTTCACTCTGAAGGACGAACTGAGCCAGGTCCGGGCCGTGTTATTCCGCTCCTCTCAGCGTTTTCTCAAGTTCACGCTCCAGCATGGTATGCAGGTGATCTGCCGCGGCAGGGTCGGCCTCTATGAGCCGCGCGGTGAGTATCAGATCATTCTGGAATATGTCGAGCCCAGGGGTGCGGGTGCGCTGCAACTGGCTTTTGAACAGCTGAAGGCGAGGCTGGAGCAGGAGGGGCTCTTCGACCTGGAGCGCAAGAAGCCGCTGCCCCTCCTCCCGCGCCGGGTCGGCGTCATCACCTCACCGACCGGTGCAGCCATCCATGACATGCTCCGCGTCATCAAGCGAAGGCATCCCCGCATGCACATTCTGATTTACCCTGTCCCGGTGCAGGGGCCCGATGCCGCTCCGGCCATCATCGAAGCGATCGGGTATTTCAACAAGGAGCACAGAGTGGACGTTATGATCGTCGGTCGCGGCGGCGGTTCGCTCGAGGATCTGTGGGCGTTCAACGAAGAGCAGGTGGCCCGGGCGATCTTTTCGTCGAAGATACCGGTGATATCTGCGGTTGGTCATGAGACGGACTATACCATCGCGGATTTCGTGGCGGATCTCAGGGCACCGACGCCGTCGGCGGCAGCGGAGATGGTCGTCCGGAGCGAGGAACGACTTCGCGAACTCGTCGCGTCGCTCGATGCCGGACTGACGAGAAGCATACGGAACAAAATGGAGCGTTCTCGCACTGCCCTGCACGGGTCCGCCAGGATGCTCACGGATCCCCGGAGGTTCCTGGAACGCCAGTCGCTCCGGATCGATGAACTCACCGGTCGACTCGTCACCGGTTTGCGTCACACCGCCCGAAGGGACCGCGCGCTGCTGAACTCGCTGACCGCCAGCCTCACTCACTTGAACCCGCTCGGCATCCTGTCCCGCGGCTACAGCATCACCAGAAAGCATCCTGCCGGTGCCGTCATCAAGAGCGCAGCCGATGTGGCGCGGGGTGATGTCATCAGCACGGTCCTGCATCGGGGAGGGATCCTGTCTCGCGTCGAGCAGGCGGAACCCGGCGTGGAACAATAATCGTAATCGCATAGGCCCGGGTCTTCCGGGTCCATGGTGTTTTTTGACACGCCGTCCCCATTGTGGTATTCTTAACAAATGCAAAAAGAAGCAAAACCCGCTGAATCTGCCCTCTCCCTTGAGATCCAGGATGTAATGAAGAACCTGATCTCCGCGATCAGGACCGTCAAGATTTATCCCCCCAATAATCCCATTTATACTCAGTCCCTGAAAAAAGCCTTTGAAACTCTGTCCCAAGCCCTCGAAACGGACGAGGAATACCATGTAGGGATCCAGAAGACCTATTTCCTTTACCTGCAGACACCGGTCGGGAAAGATGCCCAGGTCAACAGGTCCATCGCTCAGGACCTGTTCGGCAAGGGTGTCCGCGAGATCATCTTCAGTGCCGGCCTCGAAGAGCCGGAGTTTCTCGAACTCCTGAGAACCCTGGCACTGTCGCTCGAAGAACTCGCCATGAAAAGCGGAATTTCCACGATCCTGTGGGAAAAAGGCGTGACCCATATCAAGGTGACCGAGGCCGGCCTTGATGAGGTGATCACCACGAAGACGGAGGGAGGCTGGGAGACGACGCCCGACCCCGCCGCCCAGGAGGAGCAGCAGGCGAAGCAGAAGAAGACCGATTTTACGGCCAAGACGCTGGTGCTGGGGGACCTGAAAACCGATCCCGAGGGCTTCGGGGTTGGTATGATCGAGTTCGCCATGCGTACCAAGGCTGCCTACGAGAGTGTGGAAGACCGGCTGTTCACGCTGTACCAGCAGGCGGGGAAGAAGATCCAGAAGGACCACGCCCACGAGAGCGAAGCGCTGTTCGAAGGCCTTGCCAAGTCCGCCCTCGCCCTTGAATCTCCGCACCGCGATTCGCTCATCGGGGGAAAGCTGTATGGCGATCTGGACGCCGAGATTGCGGCGGACACCTCCGATGATCAGTTCGCTCCCACGCCCATGCACGAGGTCTGGACCGGCCGGTATTCGAACGCATGGACGATTCAGCAGGTCGCGGTTCTCCTGAAGAGGGCTGCGGCAAAAAAGATCGTGCCCGCTTCGCCGCCTGCGAAGCCGGACGAACTGACGGCCGCGCCGCTCGGCAGGGACCTGATCGAGCTTGTCCAGGGCCTCATGAACGAGACGCCCGAAGAAGTGGAAGCGCTCAGGCTCGTGAGCAGCGCCGGCATGGAGTCCGACATCATCGAGGCGGCGATTCGAACCCTGATCCCGCTGCTGACGCTGGTGAAAAACCCCTTCCGGGAGGGCCCGGCGGAAAAGGAGAAAAGCCTCTTTTCCGGCGTGATCAAGCAGTTGGAGGATATCCTGAGCTACCTGCTGAAGAACAATCAATATGATCTGGCGACAACCATCATCAAGGCGCTCCGCTCGCCGGTGGCCCCCGAATTCCAGCCCCGCATGGCCGAGGCGCTGAAGAAAACGGCGACGAAGCCGATCATCAAGTCCACGATCACCGACATGAAAAGGCACGTCAAGAGTTCTGCCGAATACCAGGCCGCTTATTCCTACCTGGCGAGCCTTGATCAGAAGGCGATCGAGGCCCTTCTGGAGCTGCTGGCCGAGGAGAATGACCGTGAAATGAGGATATTCCTGCTGGACCTCATGAAAGAGTTCGGCAGGAATCAGATCCCTCTGCTTGGAGAGCATCTTTCGGATGAGCGCTGGTACGTGGTCCGGAACATCGTCAGCATTCTCGGCGAGAGCAAACTGGAACAGGCCGTTGTTATGCTCCGGAAAGCAGCCGACAACCGGAACGCTCAGGTGCGGCAGGAAGTGATCAAAGCGCTGCTGTCCATCGGGGGGAAGCGGGCGGGAGCCCTGCTCGCAAAATTCCTGAAGGACCCCGATCCCTCGATCCAGCTCATGGCTGTCCGCACCTTTTCGGACATCCCCGGCATCGGTGAGGAGGAGGCGAAGCCCCTCATCGAGTTCCTCGTGGGCCGGCCGCTGAACCCGAAGGAGCACGAGATGACGCTGGCGGCCATCAAGAGCCTCGGCAAGACCGGCGGACGGGATGCAGCGGTATTCCTCGAGACCTACAACCGTATCCGCTGGTGGAAGTCGCGCAGGCTCCAGACCGAACTCAGGGATGCCGCGGCGCGTTCCCTTGAGGAGATTACGAGGAGACACAGCAGTGGCCGATGAGAAAAGCGATAGCCGCGGCGAGGCGAGACAGGCCTTTTTCGCGAAGCAGCAGCTGATCGATTCCTGCCGGGCGGCGTTCCAGCTCATGTCGGCCGTGCTGAAGAACGTGACGCTCTACCCGGAATCGCACCCGATCATGCTGACGGGCGCTGAAAAGCTGCTGAACAAGATCGCCGAACTGCTCGTGGGCCGGAAAGAAGCGGCCTTTTACCTGGTGGGCGGCGAACTGTTCTTCGAAAAGACCTCGATCCCGGTGGACCAGAGCCTCACGCTGGCCCTGGAGCAGTTCACGAACCGGGACCTCGGCGGCATCGTTTTCAAACCGGGCCTCACCGCAGATGACCTCCTCCGGTTCGGCAGCGTGATGAGCAAGGAGGCATCCTACTTTACGGGCGCGGCGGACCCCAATACCGTGCTCGCGCAGGAGGAGATCAGGCATATCGAGCTGCACCGCGTCCTGCTGGTGGACAAGGATGCGGGAGGAGCGATCAAGGCGGGAAAGCGGAGGGCATCGGAGATATTCAGGGAAACAGTCGAGACCATGAAGGAGCTGGTGACGGCCGTGCAGACGGATAAGGCGTCCAATGTCCGTAAAATGAATTCCATTGTCCAGACCATGGTCGACAATGTTCTCGAGAACCGGGATGCCTACCTCGGACTCACCAATCTCAAAATGTATGACGAATACACCTTCGCCCACTCCGTGAACGTCTCGATCCTTGCCGTCTCCCTGGGCACGTTTCTGTCTTTCCAGAAGGCCCAGATCGCCGCGCTGGGGCTGGCGGGGCTCATGCACGACATCGGGAAGGTGAACGTCGCTCACGGGATCATCAACAAGCCGGACAGGCTTTCCAACGAAGAGTTCGACCAGGTCAAACGGCACCCTGTTGAAGGAGGGCTGATCCTCGCGGGCACGCCCGGCGTTTCCAAGCTGGCCATGGTCGCCGCCTTCGAACACCACCAGCACGGCGGCGACCGGGGATACCCCCGGCTGGACGGGGAGCGTCACCAGCATCCCTTTTCACAGATCGTTTCGCTGGTAGACGCTTACGAGGCCATCACCGCGTCCCGTGTCTATTACAGCGCGCAAACGCCGCCGGACCAGGCGGTCCGGATACTGCTGAAGAAGCGCGGGTCTCCCTTCAACGCTGTGCTGGTGAACGCCTTTGTCAGAATGATCGGCATATTCCCGATCGGCACCGTTGCCAGGATGGATACGGGAGAAACGGGCGTCGTTGTGCACCAAACGGGCGACCTCATGCGGCCCCGGGTGCTGCTCCTGACCAGGTTCGACGGATCGGAAAAAAGCGAACAGCCGGTCAGCCTTCTCGAGACCGCCGGCGGTCGGTTTAAGCGCTCGATCGTTGGAACCGTCTATCCGGCGGGACTCGATATGAAGCAATATCTGGACTGATCTCATCCGCATCCCGCACACCTCCTTCCGGACATTTACAAACCCTCTTCAGAACCTCCTCTGGCCGCTTCGAGATCGCAGGGATGCTCCACCCCGCGGGCCGTGATACAATAAAGCTATGATGGATTGAAAAGGACCTCCTATGCCTGCTTCGCCCCTATCCGTCTTCCATCCTCTCGTTGAACAATGGTTCCGGGAAAACTTCGGTGCGCCGACCGATATCCAGGCGAAGGCATGGCCCGAGATCATCCGGGGGAGGAACGTTCTCGTGACCGCGCCGACGGGATCAGGGAAAACGCTGGCGGCCTTCCTCTGGAGCTTCCATCAACTGATCACGGGGGCATGGCCCGGCGGAAAAGTCCGGCTGCTCTACGTATCTCCGCTCAAGGCCCTGAATAACGATGTACAGCGAAACGTGCTCGGGCCGCTTGCAGATCTGAAGCAGGTCTTTGAGCGGGCAGGCGCGCCCTTTCCCGGAATTGCGGTGCTCACAAGGAGCGGTGACACGCCCGGAACGGAACGGCGCAGAATGATCCTCAGGCCGCCGGAGATCTTGATCACGACGCCCGAGTCGCTCAACCTGCTGCTCACGTCCCGGAGCGGACGCGGCATGCTTGACGGTATCGCAACTGTCATCCTTGATGAAATCCATGCTGTCGTGGGCAGCAAGCGCGGAACCCATCTCATCACCGCCGTGGACCGTTTGGTGCGGCTCTCCGGCGATTTCCAGCGCATCGCGCTTTCCGCAACAATCACGCCCGTTGAGCGGGTGGCGGAGTTCATTGGCGGGTACCGGAAGACCGGCACGGGGAAGGACATCCGTTATGAGAAGCGCCCCGTCTCGATCATCCGGTCTCCCGAGTCCAAGACCTATGACATCACGGTCTCCTTTCCGCCCGATACGCCGGGGAATGCGCTCGATGGCTCGCGGTGGCCCGTCCTCATCGACGCCATCAGGCGGATCATCAGTGATCACCGGTCCACGCTGATCTTCACGAACAGCAGGAGGCACGCCGAGAAGGTGACCCGCATGATCAACGAGGGCGGACAGGAGGAGATCGCCTATGCTCACCATGGCTCGCTCAGCCGTGAGATCAGGCTTGCCGTTGAGCAGAAGCTGAAGAACGGCGAGCTCAGGGCGATAGTCGCCACGAGCTCGCTCGAGCTCGGCATCGATATCGGCAGCCTGGACCAGGTGGTCCTGGTCCAGACGCCCCGCTCCGCATCCTCGGCGGTCCAGCGGATCGGCCGCTCGGGCCATTCCGTGGGAGAGAAAAGCCGGGGTGTCATCTTTCCGACTCACGGACGAGACCTCGTGGACGCCGCGGTCATGACGAGGGCCGTACTCGACCAGGACATCGAGGAGGCCCGTCCCATTGAAGCGCCGCTCGACATCCTTGCCCAGGTGATGCTGTCGATGACCGCCAGGGAAGAATGGGACATTGACGAGCTGTACGCCTTCTTCAGGACGTGCTGGCCCTACCGCGCTTTGCCGCGCCGTCATTTCGACCTGGTGCTCGAAATGCTTGGTGGAAAGTACGCGGACGCGCGGCTCCGGGAGCTGAAGGCGAGGGTATCGATCGACCGCATCGACAACAGGGTCAAGGCGCACGACGGGGCGGCCTATCTCGTGTACACATCGGGAGGAACGATCCCGGAGCGGGGCTATTTCGACCTTCGGCTCAGGGACAGTCATGCCAAAATCGGGGAGCTCGATGAAGAGTTCGTGTGGGAACGGTCCGTGGGGGAGACCTTCACGCTGGGAACGCAGCTCTGGCGCATCGAGCGTATAACCCATAACGATGTTGAGGTCGTGCCGGTCAAGGCGGCGCTGGGCATCTTCCCGTTCTGGAGGGCAGAGGAGCAGAACCGCGATTTTCACCTCTCCGAACGGATCGGGCTCTTTCTGGAGAACGCGGACAAGGTGCTCGATGCCCCCGATTTCCAGAGCGAGCTCGTGGAGCGTCATGGCATGGAAGCGGCAGCCGCCGTGGAGCTGATCCGGTTCCTGAAACTTCAGAAGGAGGCTACCGGCGCGAGCCTGCCCCACCGCAGACATCTTCTGATCGAACAGTTGGAGGACCCGGCGGGACGGGGAGAGCTGAAGCAGGTGATCCTGCACACGTTCTGGGGCGGACGGGTGAACAGGCCCTTCGCGCTCGCGCTGTCCCAGGCATGGGAGGAGCGGGAGGGGCAGCCCCTCCAGGTCATTGACGATGATGACGCGCTCATGCTCCTGTTCCCGCGTGACGTGCGCACCGAGGATATCCTGGGGCTCGTTTCCGCGGAAACGGTCGAGGGACACCTGCGCGCGAAGCTCGAGCAGAGCGGATTCTTCGGCGCCCGGTTCCGGGAAAACGCGGAACGCGCCCTCCTGCTGCCTAAACCCGGCTTCAAACGGCGCATGCCGCTCTGGCTCCTGCGCCTCCGGGCCAAGGAGCTGATGGCCGCGGTCCATTCCTTACCGGACTTCCCGATCCTGCTCGAGACCTGGCGCGCCTGCCTTTCCGACGAGTTCGACCTGCAGAGCCTGAAGAGGGTGCTTCAGGAACTCGGTGACGGCCGTATTCGCGTGACGCGGACCGTGACCCGGACCGCATCGCCCTTTGCGGCGCGCCTGTCCTGGAAGCAGACGAACCGGTTTGTCTATGAGGACGACACTCCTGTTGTTGCCGGGCAATCCTCGCTGCGTCCCGACCTGCTGAAGGAACTGCTCTTCTCCCCGCACCTGCGGCCCAGGGTCCCGGCCGAACTGATCCGCGCCCTGGACGCGAAGCTGAAGCGCACGGCTCCCGGGTACGCGCCCGCAACGGAACAGGAACTGGCCGACTGGATCAAGGAGCGGCTGGTCATGCCCGAGCCCGAGTGGAAGGAGCTCGCCGCTTCGATCAGGAAGGACCATGATCTCGATGCAGCGGAAATGCTCCGGCCGAACGCTCGAAAGACGGCGTGGATCTCCTGGCCCGGCGTGAGGCACGCGCTTCTTGCCAGCCTGGAAACGCTGCCGAAGGTGCTCGTCGCGTTCCGGATGCTCCTGGACGACGTTACGCTTGTGCCCGTCTCGCCGGGCGAGTCCGAAAAGAGCCTGAAGCGCAGAGCAGAGGTCTATCTGCACAATCTGCCCGACACTGCGGTCCTGTCCGAAGAGTACGACCTTTCAAGCTTCCTCGCGGACTGGCTCGGCTCCTACGGCCCGGTCCGGAAGCAGGAGGTGCAGCATCTCCTGGGCGTCACGCCCGAGCGGCTCGATGAGGCGATCGAACCCCTGATCGAGGCGCAGAGCGTGATTATGGACCGCTTCGGAGAGGAGAGCGCAGAACTTGAGATCTGCGACACCCGGAACCTCGAGATGCTGCTGCGCATGGCTCGCCGCTACCGCCAGCCGGCATTCGAGGCGCTTCCCCGGGGACACCTTGTCCTGTTCCTCGCGGCGTTCCAGGGCGTGATCCCGCGCGGGGAGAGCCGGGAGGACCTGCAGCAGCGGCTGGAACAGCTCTTCGGGTGGCCCGCGCCGGCCGACGAATGGGAAGAGCACCTGCTCCCCTCCCGGATGCGGCAGTACCGCAGCGAATGGCTTGACGGCCTCATGGGCTCCAGCGATCTGATCTGGTTCGGCTGCGGCCGCAGGCGCATCAGCCTCGCCTTCGCAAGCGACCTCGAGCTTTTCCGGACGGACCATGAGCCCGATCAGGCCGGGGACGCCGGCGACCTCGAGCACCTGATCCCGGACCGGCGCGGCAGGTTCAGCTTCTTCGAGATCGCCGAACGGTCCCATCTTGATACGGAGCGCGCCACGGAACTGCTCTGGAAGGAAGCATGGAAAGGGAATGTGACGAGCGATTCCTTTCGCCCGGTCCGGAGGGGTGTCCTGACAGGATTCAAGGCCGCTGTCTTCCGGGAAGAGCCGAGGCTCGCTTCGAGAAGGTCGGGGTTCAACCGGTGGAACGCATCGCGGCCGGTCGAGGGGCACTGGCTCCGGATCGACGCTCCTCCCCGGCAGCGGGACATCCTCGAAGACGAGGAACTGGCGAAGGACCGGGCGCGCCAGGTCCTCCGTCGTTACGGCGTTATCTTCCGGGAACTGCTGGCGAGCGAGTTGCTGTCCCTCCGGTGGCGGGCGATCTTCAGATCCCTGCGCCTCATGGAGATGTCCGGAGAGGTCCTGTCCGGCTATTTTTTCGAAGGCATCAGAGGCCCGCAGTTTATTTCCCCGGACGCGCTCCGGATG
>Ga0335079_10001348_pt1 | contig 27874 bp, 29 predicted proteins | sample Lox_Sample_33_FD_206719 | JGI IMG/M metagenome (GOLD analysis project Ga0335079, IMG submission 206719) | Soil microbial communities from Loxahatchee National Wildlife Refuge, Florida, United States - Lox_Sample_3.3 | ecosystem: Environmental > Terrestrial > Soil > Wetlands | place: USA...
GGTACGCGCGCTGCGCTCGATGAGTACATGGAGGCGCACCAGATGCGCCCGCACGTCATCATGCAGATGTCGAGCAACGAGGCGATCAAGCAGGCGGTCATGGCGAAGATGGGCGTGGCACTGCTGTCCTTGCACACCGTGGGCCTGGAGCTCGATCACGACCTGATCGCCGCCCCGGAGGTCGAAGGGCTGCCCGTCATGCGCCGCTGGCACGTGGTGAACAACCTCGCCAAGACGCTGTCCCCGGCCGCCGAGGCGTTCCGCTACTTCGTGCTCGAGAGCGGCGAGGCCTTCCTCGCCAAGCATTTCGCGCACGGCCCGCTGGGAGAACCCTGGACGCTGCGCTGAGCGGCGCTATGCACTTCTACGGATGCGGGCGCGGACGCGGCGGGGTAGCCTGTCCCGCGTACCGCAAAGCAGACATACTGCAGCCATAATCTGCGCGCATCGTCCGGGCTGCGAGAGAGATGCCGTGTACGCCATCAACCGCATCCTGGTCGCCATCAAGGACACCACGGCACGTACGACGCCGGCGCTGGATCGCACCGCGCAGCTCGCCCACAGCCTCGGCGCGGGAGTCTGCCTGTTCCATGCCATTCCCGAGGCGATCTACCTGGATGCCACGCAGCTGGAAGGGCCGGCGTTGGCGCGGCTCGAGGAACATGCGCGCCGCGCCCACACCCGCCGTCTGGAGGCCATGGCACGCCGCCTGCGGCGACGTCGCATCGAGGTGACGACGGCCGTCACTTTCGACTATCCCACGCACGAGGCCGTGATTCGCGCGGCCGCGCGCTACGAGGCGAGCCTGATCATCGTCGACAGCCCCCGCGCGGCGCACACGGCGCCGTGGCTGCTGCACTTCACGGACTGGGAACTGCTGCGCAACAGCAGCATCCCGGTGCTGCTGGTGAGGAATCACAAGCCGTACCGGCGGCCCCAGGTCCTCGCCGCAGTGGATCCCGGCCATGCCTTCGCCAAGCCGCGTGACCTCAACGACGAGATTCTGCGCTTCGCCGACACGCTGGCGAAGCCGCTGCACGGCGCCGTGCATGCGGTGTACGCCTTCAACCCACTGCCGCCGCCGGCCACGCGCGCGGCTGACGGCTCGCGCGCTGAGCTAAGGGACACACTGCGCGCCGCGGCGCAACACGCACAGGCCGAGCTGGAACCCCGGCTTAGTCAGCTGCGCATCCCGCGCACGCGTCGCCACGTGCTCGCCGGTTTCCCTGTGGACGTGATCCGCTACGTCGCCGACGATGTCGCGGCGGACATTGTGGTCATGGGGGCGGTGGCGCGTTCGGGCTTGAAGCGGCTGCTGATCGGCAACACGGCCGAACGCATGCTCGATCGGCTCAGTTGCGATGTGCTCATCGTCAAGCCCCGCGGGTTCCGCAACACGGTGGCGCGCGCACCGCGGGGCCCACAGGTCATCGCCGCCCCCGCACTGCCGGGCTACTGAGCGGGCGGGCGCACCAGCAGCAGATCGCAGTCGAGTTCCTCGAGCAGCCGGCCCGTGAGCGAGCCGACCTGGGGCTGGCGGTGTGCCAGGGCACCGAGAACCAGGATCTCGTAGTCGTGCGCGCGGGCGCGGGCGGCAATAGCGGCGGCTTCCCCATTGAGCACGTGCGCCGCCGCTACGGTCACCCCGGCGGTGGCGCCGAGACGCGCCAACTGTTGCTCGCGGCACTGCCGCGCCACTGCATCGGCGGCACCCCGTGCATACAGCAGCTCGAGACGCGCGCCACAGCAGCGCGCCATGCCGTCGGCGGCGGCGAGCACGCGGCGACTGATCTCAGGCTGCTCCTCACCGGGGCAGCCATCGCCTGCCACTCTCGCTCGATCCATGCCTGCGCCTTGTGACCGCTCGATCGGCGGATGCGCTCCGTCGCTTCGCTGTCGAACTGGTGCTGCAGGGCGTAAGCGGTCTCCGCCTCGCACAGGCACAGGTCGGCGCGCGCAGCCATGCGCCGCGCCAGCGCCGGCGCGGGATCGCCGGCGCGCTCCAGTACGACCAGAATGCTCTTGCCCACGGCTGTACAACGGCCTGATCGTGCATCCTAGGGACTGCTCCGGCATGGGGCCTCCGTACTTATGCGCATGCCCGGGGCGGCGGTGCAGGTAACTTCCACGATTTTGCCGGATGCGCGCCGCCGCCAAACTGCAGCTTTAGAGGCAGGTGTACCGGAGGCAAGCGATGTACGAGAGAATCCTGGTTCCGGTCGACGGCAGCGCACCAGCGATGCTCGGGCTGCGCGAGGCAATCCGTCTGGCGAGCCGCCACGGCGGGCAGCTGCATCTGGTGCACGTGGTCGATGAGCTGCCGGTGATCGAGCCGCCCGCGGGCGCGCCAGTGCTCGACAGCGTGCTGCTCGCGCTGCGGAGCGCCGGTGAGGCCGTGCTCGCAGACGCCGCCGCGGAGGCCCTGAGTGCGGGGGTCACGGCGGATCGCTGCCTCATCGAGGAGTTTGGCGGTACCGCGGGCCCACGCATCATCCAGGAGGCGGCCAGCTGGAAGCCGGACCTCATCGTGTGCGGCACGCACGGTCGCCGCGGCTTGGGGCGCTTCGTGATGGGAAGTGACGCCGAATACATCGTGCGACGCAGTCCGGTGCCGGTGCTGCTGGTGCCCGCGCACCTGCCGCAGTCGGCGGCGGCACGCGCCGCCTAGGCGCCGGCGGCATCGGGCGGGTGCCGGTCGGGCAGCGGCTGCGGGCGCGGCGGCTGCTATGCTCGCTCCGGCCGCGCACCAGCGCGGCCCTGGAGAGCGCAATGCTGATGCCCTTTCATGTCGCCGTGCAGGTGCGCGACCTCGCCGAGGCGCGCCGCTTCTACGGCGCGATGCTCGGCTGCGCCGAAGGCCGCAGCGCCGCCGAGTGGATCGACTTTGACATGTACGGACACCAGTTCGTGTGTCACCTCAACCCGTGCCTGGGCCGCGAGGGGCGCATCGGCGCGCACTTCAACCCGGTCGACGGCCATGGCGTGCCGGTGCCGCATTGTGGCGTGGTGCTGGCGCCGGCCGCGTGGCACGCGCTGGCCGCTCGCCTGCGCCAGCATCCGGTCGAATGGGTGATCGAGCCGACGGTGCGCTTCCAGGGCCTGCCGGGCGAGCAGTCGACGCTCTTCATCCTCGATCCGTCCGGCAACGCGCTGGAGTTCAAGTCCTTCGCCGACCTGCGGCAGCTGTTCGCGCGCTGAGCGCGCCGTCACTACGCGAGGCTGACGCCGTACATGGCGGCGGTGGCCGCGCTCATCGCCGCGGTGAGCTCCTCGCGTGGCATGGCGCGCAGGCTGGCCACGGTCTCCTCGCCCACCGCGTACCAGACCGGCGTGCGTCCCAGCTGCGCGAGCGCACCGCGCGCCACCTGCGCGGCGCTCATCGGCGCGTAGCCGCGTTCCGCCGCGGCGGCGAAGGACAGGCCCGAGCGCCGCATCGCCGGCGTGTCGGTCAGGCCGGCCACCGCGCACAGCACATCCAGCCCCGCGCCCCGCAACTCCCAGTGCAGCCCCTCGCAGAGCGCAATCTGAAAAGCCTTGGCGGCGGCATAGGCGGCGATCAGGCCGCTGCCGGCCAGCGCCGACATCGATGACACCACCACCACGCCGGCACCACGCCCGCGCCGGCGCGCGAGCGCGGCGTGCGCGAAGGCGAGCGGCACCTGGCAGTTGAGGCTCACGAGGCGCGACGCCTTCTCCAGCGGCTCATCGAGGAAGCGCCCGACGCCGTGCGTGGCGCCGGCATTGCAGATGAGCAGGCCGATGTCGTGCGAGGCGAGCAGCTCGTGCGCGAGTCGCTCCCCGCCGGCCGCCCCCAGGTCATGCGCGCGCGTGCCGACGCGCACGCCGTGCCGCGCCTGGATCTGTGTGGCGGCCTGCGCCAGCGCGTCCGGGCTGCGCGCCACCAGCAACAGGTCGAGCCCGCGCGTCGCGAGTTCTTCGGCGAACTCGCGGCCGATGCCCTCCGAGCCACCGAGCACCAGCGCCGTCGGCCCGTAACGCTCCTTGAATACGACGGGATCACTCATTTCTGACTCCCAACACCGCAGTCACCAGCACCACCCGGTTGTGTGCCGCGTCACAGTTTCCGGCCTGGCCGAACGGTGAAGCAAATCGCAGCACCGCGCCGGGCGTGGACGGAGTCCCACGGCGGCGCACAGAAGCGTGACATAAGCACGGATGAGGCCCAAACGCACTCCCTACACTGCCGGCCAGCACCGGATCCCTCTCTCAAGGTAGGAATCATTCATCATGCGGACTTCATCCTTCGTTAAAGGCGTGCTCGCCGCCGCGGCCCTCGCTGCGCCGATGCTCGCTACGGCAGAATCGAACTTTCAGACCGGCGCCGGGGCGCTCACGGCTACCGCGCACGTGGACTTCCAGATCACCATCCCGAAGTTCCTGTTCCTGCGCGTCGGCACCGGCACCGGTACGGCGGCGGGCGGCTTCGCCACCCTGGCCACGGTCGACCAGATCACCTGGGCGCCGACCTCGGCGCAGGTCGGCAACGGCACGGCGCTCAACGGCACCGGCGGCGATCTGGGTACCGGCACGGAGACCGCGGTCGTGGTCGCCAACAACGGCAACGTCACGCTGTCCTCGACCACCACCGGGCCGCTGAACAACGGCGCGGGTGACACGATCAGCTACGCGCAGATCAAGACCACCGCCACTGCCAACACGACTGCGACCGTGCTGGCGGCTCCGGCGCTGGCCGACGGCGCCACGACGAGCAGCACGCTCACCGCCGTGGGCAAGATCGTGCAGCAGGACGCCAAGTGGGCCTACACCTACCTCAACACCACCGTGCCGCCCTCGGGCACCTACGGTGGTGGTGGCGCGACTAACGTGGGCGCGGGGCGCGTGACCTACACCGCCTCGGTGCCGTAACGGCCGCGCACCTCGAGTAACCGGTGCAGGATGCCCCCCGGGGCGGCGCGCAGCGTCGCCCCGGGGGCCTGAATCCCCCGTGAACACCCGAAGGAGCGCAGGTGCCGCCGTGGCACTGGCGTGCGGTGGCTTTGCAGTCGGTGGCGGCGCGTTCGCCTTCACCGCGACGCTCACGGCCGCCTCACCCAAGACCATCTACCTGCAGATCGGTAACGGCACTTTCACCGGCGGCAACTACACGCCCATCAAGAACAACGGCCAGCCGACCGGCAACCCCGCCAACAACACCACGATCAACAAGGTGAGTGTCAGTGTCGCGGCCGCCAGCGTCGGCAACGGCACCGCGCAGGCGATGACCACCGACAGCAGCCAGTCCCTCAGCTTCTGGGACGGCTTCGCCTTCTGCAACCTGCCCCAGCAGCTCTACATCGGCGGCTTCTACCGCACCACCGGCAACGGCTCCGGCAGCGTCTCGGTGATCGCCACCGTGCCGGCCTCGCTCGTGGATACCGCGGGCGACACGCTGCCGTTCTCCCAGATCAGCTGGACCAGCTCCGGCAACGGCGATACCGGCGCGCAGCCTTTCCCGGCCGGCAGTTTCTCCGGCACCAGCATCAATGTCGGCAGCATCGGCCAGAACACCTGGGCCGAGAGCTGCTGGACCTTCTCGTACAAGAACACCGTCGTTCCGGCCGCGGGCACCTACACGGGCCGCGTGCTCTACACGGTCACCGCGCCCTGACGCCCGCCAACGGAAGGCAAGCCGTGCGCCCGCTTCACACCCTCGCATACTGCATAATCTGGCTCGCCCTCGGCTCCGCCGCGCACGCCGCCAAGACGGCAGTCGTCGACGACTCGGGCACGCTGCCTTACAACGCCGCCGTCGCCATGCGCTGGCAGCAGGCACAGCCGCGCGGGCCGCACGCTACGCAGATGGTCGGCACGCTGCAGCTGCGCGTGCGCCTGAACGTCTCCCCCTGGCTCAAGCACAACGGCCGCATCTACATGGTGCTGCCGGCGCAGCAGCCTGGCGCGTTGCAGGCTGCCTGGACCACGCAGGGCCGGCTGCTGCCCGGGCAGCTGCTGCCCGGCACGCGGGCGCTGGTCTACTCGGGCCCGATCACGACCCCCTTCATCGAGGACGTCGTGCAGCTGACGGTCACCGTCGACGGCCGACGCATGCTCGCTAGCTACCCGGTCAACTTCCGCTTCGAGATCGACGAGGACTGATCCGTGCGACGCCTAATGTTCACTGTCATCCTGGGGCTGCTGTCCGTCAGCGGCGCGGGCGCGCTGCGCGCGCAGGGGTTCGCGGCCCTGGTATCGCCGCCGCGCTTCGAGCTCAGCGGCAAGCCCGGGGCGAAGCTGCGCCAGGTGATCGAGATCACCAACGGTGCGAATGTGCCCAGCCGCCTGCGCGTGCACAGCGCCGACTTCACGCTCGGCAGCGACTACAGCGTGGTCTTCCACGATGAGCTGCAGCCGGACAGCTGCCGCCCCTGGGTCGCGATCGAGCGCCCGCTGGTCAGCCTCCCCGCCGGCGCCACCATCCGCTACCGCTTCGAAGTGCAGATCCCGCCGGAAGCGCCCGCGGGCGAGTGCCGCTTTGCGCTCATGGTCGAGGCTGACGAGCCCACGCTGGCCACGACCGGGGCGGTGCAGCTGCCGATCGTCGGACGCATCGCCGTGATCGTCTACGTGACGGTGGGCGATGCCGCGGCGCAGATCGAGATGTTCGGGCCGGAGGTGCTGACGGTGAACGGCCAGCGTGTGCCGGCGCTGCGCGTGCACAACGCCGGCAACGCGCACACGCGCCTCAGCGGGTTCCTCACCGGCAAGGACGCCAGCGGGCGCAGCTACGACTTCACGCCGTCCGACTTCCCGATCCTGCCCGGCGAGGTGCGCACGGTGTTCCTCACGCCCTCCACCGAGGACAAGAAGCAGCCGACACTCGCCTTCCCGGTGAACGTGCGCGGCACGCTCGAGTGGGCCGACCAGCACGCTGACCTCGACGAGCACTTCAAATGAAGGCGCGCGCAGCACACGCCCTTCACCGGGTGGCGTGCCTGTGCGTGCTCGCGGTCGCTGCGCTTACCGGGCCACCCGCGCCGGCGCAGGATGCGCCCGCCACCGGCCCGCCGCCCGCCTACGAGGACCGCCTGCTCAACGGCGGCGCGCTCGCGCCCGACGTCTCGAGCGGCGAGCTCTTTGGCAGCGCCGACAGCGGCGGCCTGGCACGGGCGCTGCGCCTCGACGGCGTGGTCAGCGTGCTCTCGCAGGAGGGCCCGAACGCCGCGCCGAGCCTGCACGAGGACGGCGTGGTGATGGATGCGCAGTGGGAAACGGCCCGCTGGGGTTCCTGGTCGGCCGACGCTGCGGTGCGCCTGGGCGGCGATGACGAGCGCTTGAGCGCGGGTAACTCACACGGCTCCTTCGTGCTGCACCAGCGCGGCATGCCCTTCGACGGCGGCTGGCAGGCCGACAACGCGCTCGGCGACCTGAACACCCCGCTGATCGAGCTGGCGCGCAGCCAGCCGCGCTTCGTGCTCGCCTCCGGCACCATGCTGGGTGCGGAGACCGAGTGGCGCGGGCCCTCCGGCGTACAGCTGGTGGCCGGCGGCGGCGAGCCCGGCATCTACGGTGGCATCAAGGTCCCCACCTTCGACACCCTGGGCGGCTCGACTGCGAGCCTCGGGGCGCAGTATTCACCCGCCGAGCACTGGAGCATCGGCGGGGAGTTCGCCGGAGCGCACGACGCCAACATCTACTACCAGCCCCCCGGCTACACGCTGCTGCCGCCGGAGGTGGCCGAGCAGCGCATCTCCTCCAACACCGGGCTGCTGAGCGCCGCGTGGCAGGATGGCAGCACGCATGCGCAGATGAATTTCATCGACGGCACGCTCGATGGCAACGGCAACGCCTTCGGTGCCTGGGCTGACGCCACCCACGCTTCCGGACACATCACCCAGTCCTTCGGGGCCTTTCACATCGACCCGCACCTGGCCTGGGGCAATCAGCTGATCACCAGCGACGTACAGGGCGGGTACTACCGCGTCGGCTACCAGAGCCGGCGCTGGACCGCGGATGCGGGCGTCGACGAGGTACTGTCAGTGTCGGGCAACGGCGTCGACAGTACCTTCCTCAACGGCGATGCGCGCTACCAGCTCGCGCGCGATACCGGCGTGGGCGGCATCGCCAACGTGCTGCTGGCGCGCGATGGCAGCCGCAATACCTCCTGGTCGCTCGAGGGCTACCTCGACCAGGTGAATGGCTACGGCCTCGGCCGCCTGCAGGTGGGGTACGCGACCGATGAGCTCACGCAGGACTCCTCGCTAACGCTGCAGCAGAACTGGAACATGGCGACCGGCGCCCGCCTGGCGACCAGCGCCGCGGTGGATCGCGTGCACAGCGCCCTGGCGCCAGGCCTGCCCGCCGAGGACAGCACCGTGGTGCGTCTCGCCGCCTACGGCGGTGGCAACCTCACCGCGCGGCTGTCGATCGACGGCAGCGTGCAGTGGGCCGCTGCGGTGCAGGGACGCGCGGCGCCCACCACCACGGCCGACATCACGGTCAACTATCAGATCGCGCGCTCCTGGGCGCTGCTGTTCAGCTTCTACGAGAGCCGCGTCGGCGCCTGGACGCCGCTGGTGGTGACCTCGCCCCTGACCCCCCCGGTGCCGAGCCCGCAGGAGTCGCAGGCGCAGAGCGGCTTCTTCCTCACGCTGCGCTACCAGCAGGCACGCGGCGGGCACTTCGTGCCCCTCGGCGGAGTCGCCGGCGCGGGCTCGGGCGAGCTCGGCGGCATCATCTACCTGGACGCCAACGAGAACGGCCGCTACGACGCCGGCGAGAGCGGCGCGGCCAACGTCACGGTGATCCTCGACGGGCGCTTCTCGGTGCGCACCGATGCCAACGGGCGCTTCGACTTCCCGGCCGTGGTCGCCGGCCGCCATGTGATTACGGTGCAGGCCGACAACCTGCCGCTGCCCTGGGTACTCGGCAACGGCGGACGCACCGAGGTGCAGGTGAGCACCCGCGAACGCACCGATCTTGCCATCGGTGCGCAGCGCATCAAGTGAGCCGCGCTTAGTCGGGGATGCTCGACTGGATGCTGAGCGCGGTGGCCAGCACGGTCGCGATCGGTGAGGACTCGGCCACCTGCAGCATCTCGCTCTTCTGCTGCGCGCTCAGCAGGCGCGCGAAGGAGATGCGCCGCTCGATGTGCTCATGGCCGGCGGCATCGCGCGACCAGCGCACCCCGACGGTGATCTTGCCCACGTTCCAGTTGCTGTGCGCGGCATGGCGCCGGCAGGCCACCGCCGTGCAGGCACCCAAGCTGGCGAGCAGCAGCTCGCGCGCGGCGAAGCCGGCGTCGCTGCCGCCGCCGCTCACCGGCTCGTCGGCCGTCAGATGGTGATGGCCCGAGACGATCTGCTGCAGGTGCCCGTGCTCGTTGATTACCGTGACGTAGGCCATGGTGCGGCTCCCTCGTCCCGCCCGTGCTATGCGCGCGCGTGTCCCCGCCGTCCGGCGAGCGCCCCGGCGCGCGCGCTGCGGTCGAACATGCTGCGCGCGATGCTCGCCAGGCTCGTGCCGGTGACGTCCTTCAGCTGGTACGGCGCATCCTCGCAGATTGCGCGCGCCGCACGCAGCCCGCTGCGCACCGCCGGCCCGATGCCCTCGCCGAGGTCGCGCGTGGCAAGGCCCGCGGCATCGCCGCTGACGAAGGCGTTGCCCCGGCGCACGACGTCGACGTTGCCCCGCAGGTAGTAGCTGTAACCGGTCGGCTCGTAGCGCGCCCCGGGCGCCAGGCGCGATTCCAGCATCGCCGCCAGGTGCCCCCAGTGGCTGCGGATATCCTGGCCGCGCGCCTTCAGGCGCGCGGCGATCGCACCCACGCCGACGTTGAGCCAGCCGCGCTCCTTGGGCACGTACCAGGAATAGCCGGGCAAGCCGTGCCCGAAGAACCACAGGTGGCAGTCGCGCTCGCGCCACTCGTAGCGGATCTCGTGCTCGAGCGTCACGATCTGCAGCTCCTCGGCGCGCGGGTTGAGCTCGCGGAACAGCGTGCGATACACCGGGCAGCGCGTGCCACCGGCACCGATCAGGTAGCGGCAGCGGTACGCTCCGTCGATGCGGTAGCCCTCCCCGTCCGCCTCGATGTGGCGCACGTTGTGCTCGAGCACCTCCGCCCCGGAGCGCTCGAGCAGCCAGGCGTCGAACTCGTAGCGGCGGATGGAGTGCTGCACGCACGGCACCGGCAGCTGCCAGCGGCCGAAGTGCATGCGCAGGCGCGGGTAGGTGAGCAGGCTGTGCGGATAGGCGTTCACGTCCATCCCGAGCTCCTGCACCACCTCCGGGGTGATCCAGCCGGCGCACAGCTTGGGACGCGGGAAGCGCTCGCGATCGAGCACCAGCACCTCGCGGCCCGCGCGCCGCAGCTGCCAGGCCGCGCTGGCACCGGCGGGTCCGCCGCCGACAATCAGGACATCGACCGAGCGCATGCCGTGACGGCCGTCAGCACTGGTACAGGTGCGCGCGCGTCAATGGCACCTCATTGCTCTCCCCGGGCGCGAACAGCACCTGGAAGAGCTGCAGCGTGCCGGTGGTGAAGCCGGCCACCGAGCCGGCCAGATACAGCCGCCACATGCGCACGAAACGCTCATCGAACATCTGCCGCACGCGCTCGGCGGCGTCCTCGTAGCGCGCCAGCCAGTCGCGCAGCGTCTGCGCGTAGTGCAGGCGCAGGTTCTCGACGTCGAGCACGGAGAGGTTCCAGGGCTCGAATATGGCCATCATCTGGCTGAGCGCCGGCGGGTAGGCGCCGGGAAAGATGCGCTTCTCGATCCAGGGCTGCAGCGGCGCCGGCGCGTTGCGTCCGATCGAATGGATCAGCCCGCGGCCGCGGCGCCCGAGCGCGCGCCGCGCCACGTCGCCGAGCTGCCGATAATTGTCGACACCCACGTGCTCGAGCATGCCGACCGAGACGAACGCGTCGTAGCGCCCGCTGATGTTGCGGTAGTCCTCGAGCACGTACTCGACCTGCCCGGCGAGCCCCTCGCGCGTGGCGCGCTCGCGTGCATAGTGCACCTGTTCGCGGGAGATGTTGAAGGCGCGTACCTTGACGCCGTAATGGCGCGCCATGTGCAGCGCCAGCGTGCCCCAGCCGCAGCCCGCCTCCACCACGCTCTCGCCGCTGCGCAGGCGCAGCTTGCGGCATACATGATCCATCTTGGCGACCTGGGCCTCGTCCAGCCCGGCCGCCGCGCTCGGATAGTAGGCGCAGGTGTAGGCCATCGTGCCGCCGAGCCAGAGGGCGTAGAACGCGTTGCCGATGTCGTAGTGGTGATGGATGTTGTCGCGCGAGCCGGCGAGCGTGTTGCGCTGCGGGCGCCGCAGCGCGCCGCGCGCGCGCTCCAGCAGCGTGGCCGGCCGGCCGCCGGCGAGGCCGGCGCGATAGACCGTCTCGAGCAGATTGACGAGGTCGCCCTCGATCAAGACGGTGCCGTCCGCGTACGCATCCCCGAAGCGCAGCGCCGGATCGGGCAGGATGCTCATGAGCACGCGGCGGCTCGCAAAGGTCACGCGCGCCACCGCCGGCACGTCCTCCGGGCCCACCAGTGCGCGGCCGGCGACCGCGAACTCGACCGCCGGGTCGCCGAGCGTGGCGCGCAGCCGGCTCAGCAGCCACTGGTCGATGGAGCCACGGGCAGCCGCCACCGATGTGGCGGCGCGCGCCGCAGGGGGCGGGCGGTGCCCCGCGGTTGCACGCGCGTTCGATGTCAAGCTCTCGTCAAAGGCGTTCACGGCTCGGACAACCTCCTGCTTGAATGAGTAATTTAGCACGCGACCATCCCGGTGCCAGCGGGCCCGGGAAGCTGCCAACACCCCCCGTTCAGCCCCCGCCGAGACTGCGGTTCAGGAGGGCCGCCAGGCGCGCCCCGCCCAGGAGCAGCCGCTCGCGCGTCAGGGCCGCGGCCCGTGCGACGTAGGCCTCGTCGAGCACTATGTCTGATCGGGGTCCGGCCCCGCAGGCAAAGCCGGGGTAGGCATAGGCGATGTTGCGCGCCAGGTGGTTGGATTCGGACAGCCACTGTGGCACGTCGCCCACGCCGGCCTCGCCCAGCAGCGTCTGGGCTTCCCGCACCAGCACATCCAGCTCGGCGGGCGGCTGCTGGCGGCTGCGGGCACCGAGGGCCAGATACACGAAGTCATTGTCCCAGGCGCGGTGCAGCGTTTCATGCCCGCGAGTGCGCACCCCGGCGAGCACGACCCTCACCTCGTTGCCGCCACGATCGCGATTGTCGGCCGCATGCAGCGGCTGGTGAAGGTCCCCCACCAGGTGCACCACCCATTTCAGGGCCTCATTGCGGGTGCGGACAGGAGCATGCCGGTCAGACAGGACACCGACCAGACGCTGCAGCTGCGCGCTGGCGCATTCGCCGTCAGGGCAGATGAGCGCCATCGATGCCGAGCCACAGACCGGCTCGTTGTCGTAGTGCCAGCGTGGCCGTGCCTGCGTCGTACCGGACAACTCATCCGCCCACACGGACACCGCCTCGAGGGTGTGCCGGCCCGACGGGTTACCAAAGCGGTCCAGGTCATCGGCCAGCAGCCGCTCGACCTCGGCGCGCGCGCTGGCGGTCAGCAGCTGGCCGGCGATCGCCCCCACGGTGCGATGCCCCTGCGGCCCGAAGGCCAGTCCGTGCGGTGCCTGCGCCAAAGCGAAGAGCAGCAGCGCGACCCGCACGCTAGCCTGACTGCGCCGCACGCGGTGCGAGGCCGCTTCGTGCGGCTCAGGTAGACTGCGCCACCCCAGGCCGGAAGGGCTGCCTATGACCTGCTCGCTGACACGCACTCTGGCCCTCCCCGTTCTCGTACTGCTCACGCTGAGCGCGTCTGCGGCTCCGGTAACCCCCGAGCCGGCCCTGGATTTCTCGAGCATCGATCGCAACGTCGCCCCTGGCGATGACTTCTTCCGTTACGTCAACGGCGCCTGGCTGGCGAAAACCGAGATACCGCCGGATCGCGCCGCCTGGGGCTACGGCGAGATCGTCGCGGAGCTGACCAACAAGCGCACCGCCGAGCTCATCCAGTCGGCCGCCAAGGCGAGCGCGGCGAGCGCGGATGCGCGCAAGGTCGGCATGTACTACGCAGCGTATATGGATGAGGCGCGCATCGAAAGTACCGGAGTCGCGCCGCTGCAGCCGGGACTGCAGCGCATCGACGCGATCGGCGACCGGCGCGCACTCGCGCAGGCGCTCGGAGCGACGCTGCGCGCGGACGTCGACTTCCTCAACAACACCAGCCTGCACACCGAGAACCTCCTCGGCCTGTGGGTCGCGCAGGATCTGAGCGACCCGAGCCGTTACTCGCCCTTCCTGCTGCAGGGCGGGCTGGTGATGCCGGACCGCGACTACTATCTGAACGCCTCGCCGAAGATGGCGGACATCCGCCGCCAGTACCAGACGCACATCGCGCGCATGCTCGGGCTTGCGCACCTTGGGGAAGCTGCCGCACGCGCCGAGCGCATCTTTGCGCTCGAGACCCGCATCGCGCGGGCGCACTGGAGCCGCGAGGACAGTGAGCAGGTGCAGAAGGGCAACAATCACTGGCAGGCCGCCGACTTCCCCAGGCGCGCGCCAGGAGTGGACTGGGGCGCGTACTTCAGCGCCGCCGGGCTCGGCGCGCAGCGCGAGTTCGTCGTATGGCAGCCGAGCGCGGTGACCGGCATGGCCGCACTGGTTGGCAGCGAGCCGCTCGAGACCTGGAAGGACTGGCTGCGCTTTCACTACCTCGAGCACAACGCCACCTATCTCCCCAAGGCGTTCGTCGACGAGCACTTCGCCTTCCACGGCCACACCCTCTCGGGCATCCCGCAGGGACCGCCGCGCTGGAAGCGCGCGGTGGAGGAGACCAACCAGGCCCTCGGGGAAGCCGTCGGCAAGCTCTATGCCGAGCGCTACTTCCCGGCGAGCGAGAAGGCGCGCGCCGCGGCCCTGGTGAAGAACCTGATCGCCGCGTTCGCGGCGCGCATCGATCAGCTGGAGTGGATGACGCCGCAGACGCGCACGCGCGCCAAGGCCAAGCTCGCCGTCCTCAAGGTCGGCGTCGGCTACCCCGACCACTGGCGCAGCTTTGCGGGCCTGGAGGTCCGCGCGCACGATACCTTCGGCAATGCCGAGCGTGCCGAGCGCTTCGAACTCGAGCGCAACCTGAAGAAACTCGGCAGCCCGGTGGACCGGGGCGAATGGGTGATGCTGCCGCAGACCGTGGATGCGGTGAACCTGCCGGCCATGAATGCGCTCAATTTTCCCGCAGGCATCCTGCAGCCGCCCTTCTTCGATCCACGCCGGCCGGCGGAGATGGACTACGGGGACACCGGTGCCACCATCGGACATGAGATCAGCCACAGCTTCGATGACCAGGGCGCATTGTTCGATGCCAGCGGCAAGCTGCAGAACTGGTGGACGCCGGAGGACTTTGCCCACTTCAAGGCCGCCGGTGCGCGGCTTGCCAGGCAGTTCGACGGCTACCGCCCCTTTCCTGACATCCACGTGAATGGCGCGCAGACCCTGAGCGAGAACATCGCCGACGTCGCCGGGCTGTCGGTGGCCCACGATGCCTGGCAGCTGATGCTCAATGGCAAGAGCGCCCCGGGTACCGCCGGCTTCAGCGCCGAGCAGCTGTTCTTCATCAGCTACGCGCAGAGCTGGCAGCAGAAGATCCGCGAGCCGGCGCTGCGGCGGCAGCTGATCACCGATGGCCATGCGCCGGCGGAGTATCGCGCCGACACCGTACGCAACCTCGACCCCTGGTACGCCGCCTTCAAGGTGCCGGCGGGGGCGAAGCTCTACCTCGCCCCGGGAGAGCGCGTGCGCGTGTGGTAGCGAGCCGGGCGTGGCGACACCACCGGCGCCTCAGTCGTGCGGATAGCGCGTCACCGGATACACGCGCCGCAGCAGCCATGCCATCAGGAGCAACAACGCTGGCAAGAGCCAGCTGGCCTCCAGACCCTGCGCGCCGCCGGTGAGCCACGCGGGCCCGTCGATGTGTGTGTCGAGCAGGTGGTGTGCCAGCGGCAGGCCGCGGTTGCCGGTGTTCGGCGAGCCATAGAACGCGAGGGCAAAGAAATCGAACGCGGCATGGAACCCGATGGCGAACCACAGACTGCCGGTGCGCAGCACGCTGTACGCGGTGAACAGCCCGAGCAGCACGATGTTGATGATGTCGGGCGCGGTCTCCATCGGCTTGGTCACGTGTGCGCCGGCGAACGCCAGCGACAGCACGGCTGCGGCCGGCCAGAATCCCAGCCCGCGTGTCAGACTCGCCAGCGCATACCCCCTGAACTGCAGCTCCTCGTCCAGGCCGATCACGAGCATCGCCGCGAGCCACAGCAGCAGGTAGCGCCACAGGTGCGCCCCGTGCTCTGCGGCACCGCCGAAACGGACGTAGCCGCAACTCCAGCCGATCAGCAGCAGCAGGGTCACGGCGGCACCGCCCCATAAACAGCCCGTGCCAAAGAGCCGCAGAACGCCGCGGCCGAGGCTGAAGCCGAACCAGGACATGCGGTGGCGCTCGAGTCGCACCAGCAGCGCGCTCACCGCGACCATGTAGAGCGCGCCGGCGCTCTCGTAGACGAGCAGGTCCTCGGGCGTGAACCCGGTGTCGGAAAAGCGGTGCACGCGCGAGGCCAGCGGAAACACCAGCCAGTCGCCCGCATACCAGAGCGCGGCGAAGGCCGCGAAGCGCCAGCCGGCGCGTATCCCGCCCGGGCCCATGAATACGCCGCGCGCGTTCATCCTGGCCGTTCAGCGCCGGGCGGCGCTGCGGCCGGCCCGGCGCGGGTCGAGTCGAGCGCGTAGACACGGTAGCGGTTGCTGTCGGGGTCTTCGGGCACGGCCGGATACCACGGCCAGATCTCATCGACCGTGCGCTGCTGCCAGTGGTGCGGAATCAGCTGACCGGAGCGCATCAAGGGCTCCATCCCCCACGGGCACGCGAACACGATCCACGCCCGCCGCGGCGTCTGGCGCAGCGAGCGGGCGATCTCTGCGACCACCGCACGCAGGGTCTGCTGCACGAAGGGGTTATAGAAGTGAAAGACGGTCAGGTCATCGGGCACGCGCCAGTCGAGCGCGTTCGCGCATACCACCTCGATGTTCCGGCACCTGATCCGGCGCGCCGCGGTCACGTTCTCGCGCGCGCGACGGGCGAGCTGCGGGGAATGCTCCACGCCGATGATGCGCGCGAACGGCAAGGCTGCCGCCGCCACCACCGCGCGCCCGAGGCCGCAGCCGTAGTCGACGAAGCCGCCGCGCACCACGACATGGCGCATGGCGTTGAAGAAGCCGGGATAGGAAGTGGGCTCGTACCAGATGGCATCCGGATCGCGGATGCCGAGCGAGTGCATCTGGATCTTCCCGCGCGTGCGGATGCCGAAGCGCCGCTCGTACCTGAGCTCGGTGAGCCGCGTGCTTAGCGGGCGCAGCAGGCGCTGGCCGGCGTAGCGTGCGGTGTACGAGGGACCTTGCGTCCTGAGCATGCGGGTCGCGTTCATGATGCGAGTCAGCATGGCCACACCCGCGCCCGCTCAGCGTTCAGGTGCGAGCCGCCAGCGGCGCGAAATACACGAGCGTCACGTAGGGAAACACCACGCGGTCCGCGTGCGCGTGCTGCGCGAACAGCTCGCGCAGGCCGGCGAGCAGCGGGGCGTGCTGCGGGTGGCCAGGCTCGGGCGCGTAGGAAGAGGACATCAGCCGGCCGGCCAGCCCGTCGAAATCGAACACCTGCTGGTTGGGGAACTCGGCCGCCTGCATCGCGCCACCGAAGAACTCACGCATGGCCGCCGCGTCGGCACGGCTGCCGACCACCTGGTCGTACTCGGGCGCATGGCGGCGCACCAGCGCCTCGTAGTCGCTCAGGAACCGGCTGCCCGCGCTCGGATGCTCGTTCCACACCAGCGCGCCCCAGCCGCCGGCGCGGATGATGCGCAGCGCCTCCGCGCGGGCGCGCGCCACGTCGAACCAGTGAAAGGCCTGGCCGGCGACGATCAGATCGATGCTGGCGCTCGCGAGCGTGCTCGCCTCCGCGGTCGCCTTGATGCTGCGGAAGCGCGGCTCCTCGCCGAGGGCGTGCTCGGCGGCCGCGCGCATGCCATCGTTCGGCTCGACCGCGCTCACCGTGGCACCCGTCTGCAGCAGCAGCCGCGTCAGGATGCCGGTGCCCGAGCCCAGGTCGGCCACCTGGCAGCCCGGGCCGAGGCCGCAGCGGCGCTCGAGCAGCTCGATGGCGGCGCGCGGGTAGCTCGGCCGATAGCGCACGTAGTTGGCCACGCGGCTGGAGAAGCGTTCGGTGGAATCCTTAGCGTCCGGCACGGCTGCGCGCACGCGTTCCTCCCCATAAAGACATACGGACACGGTAACGTATCCGCACGACAATGGCACCCATGGCTGAACGCACCCCGCGCCTCGAGACGCAGCTGGTACACGCCGGCGAACCGCTGCCGCGCATCGCCGGCGCGGTGGAGATGCCGATCTTCCAGTCGGCGACTTACACCTACGCGGGCGAGAAGCGTTACGACGACGTGCGCTACCTGCGCAGCAACAACACCCCGAGCCAGCTGGCGCTGCACGCGAAGCTCGCCGCGCTCGAGGGTGCGGAGGCCGCCCTGGTGAGCGCCAGCGGCATGGCCAGCATCTCCGCGACGCTGCTCGGGCTGCTGTCCGCCGGCGATCACGTGCTCGCGCAGCGCTGCCTGTACGGGGGTACGTACGAGCTGCTGACCGAGGAATTCCCCAAGGCCGGCCTGGCCGCCAGTTTCATCGATGCCACGGATCCTCGCGGCTGGGCGGCGCAGCTGCGGCCGACGACACGTGCCGTCTACGTCGAGGCGATGACCAACCCGCTGCTCGAAGTGGCCGACCTGCGCGCGGTCGTGGCGTTCGCGCGCGAGCACCGGCTGCTGTCGATCATCGACAACACCTTCGCCACCCCAGTGAACTTCCGGCCCATCGCCGCCGGCTTCGACCTCTGCCTGCACAGCGCCACCAAGTATCTCAACGGCCACAGTGACATCGTGGCCGGCGCCGTCGCCGGCGGCGGCGAGCTGATCGAGCGCATCCGCCACAAGGCCAATATCCTCGGCGGCGCGCTCGATGCGCATGCCGCCTTTCTCTTCAAGCGCGGCCTGAAGACCCTGGCCCTGCGGGTGCGCTTCCAGAACGAGAGCACCCTCAAGCTGGCGCGCTTCCTCGCCGCCGAACCGCGGGTACGCCAGGTGCACTACCCCGGCCTCGAGTCGCATCCCCAACATGCCCGCGCCCGCGAGCTGTTCGCCGGCTGCGGCGGCGTGCTCAGCTTCGAGCTGCACGGCGGCGTCGCCGCCGCCGAGGACTTCGCCGCGCGCGTGCGCATCCCCGCAGTGGCGCCGAGCCTGGGCGGCGTGCATACCCTGCTCACGCGCCCCGCCACCACCTCGCACGCCGGGCTCAGCGCCGAACAGCGCCGCGCCCTCGGCATCAGCGACGGACTGCTGCGCCTGTCGGTCGGGATCGAGGCGACCGAGGACCTGGCCGAGGATTTCGCGCAGGCGCTGCGTTGAGCAGCCGCCCCCGCGCGATGCACCGAGCAAGCTTCGGATGGGCCGCGGGCGCGGCGCCTGCCACACTGCCGCTCCCCAAGCGCCACTGAGTCCGCCATGTCAGGGACCGATACTTCCGCCGCCCCCGCCCCTGCCCCAGCCGCCGCCCCCGAGGCGGAGGGCACCTCGCGCATAACGCTGGAGCTGCTCGGCCTCGGGGCCATCTGGGGCGGCTCGTTCCTGTTCATGCGGGTGGCGGCGGGCGAGTTCGGCGCCTTGCCGCTGGTGGAGGCGCGCCTGGCGCTCGGCGCGCTCGTCCTGCTGCCGTTCCTGTGGCGTGCGCGGGCGCGTTTCTCGGTGCGACTGTGGCTGCGCATTGCCGGCATCGCGGCGGTGAACTCCGTGATTCCCTTTGCCCTCTTTGCCTGGGGCGCCGAGCGCGCGCCGGCCGGCATCGGTGCCATCACCAACGCCCTCACGGTGATGTTCACCACGCTGGTGGCCTACGCGTTCTACGGCGAGCAGATCGGCCCGCGACGCCTGCTCGGGCTGCTGGCCGGCTTTGTCGGCGTGGTGGTGCTCGCCAGCGGCCGCACCGCCGGCACGAGCGTGTGGCCGGCGGCGCTCGCCGGGACGCTGGCCTCGCTGTGCTATGGCGTCGGCATCAACCTCGTGCGTCGTTACCTGACGGACCTCCCCTCCGGCGCGGTGGCGGCGGCCAACCTGGTGGCCGGCAGCGTGCTGCTCGCCCCGCTGGCGCTGGCCAGCTGGCCCGCCGCACCCATCAGCCTGCGTTCCTGGATCAGCGCCGTGCTGCTGGGAACCTTGTGCACCGGTGCCGCCTTCGTCTTTTACTACCGCCTCATCGCCCGGATCGGAGCTGCCCGCACATCGACCGTCACCTACCTGATCCCGCTGTTCGCGGTCATCTGGGCCTGGCTGCTGCTCGGGGAGCCGCTCACCTTAAGCATGGCACTGGCCGGCATCCTGATTCTCTCCGGTGTGGGGCTGAGCCAGCGGCGCGCGCGCGCATGAGCCGACCCCTCAGGATCCCCGGACTCTTCAACGTCCGCGATCTGGGCGACCACCCGACCACCGACGGCGCACGCACCCGCCCGCGATCGCTGTTGCGCGCCGACGATCTGGCGCAGCTGCAGCTGCCGGGACTGCGCGCGCTCGAGGCCTACGGCGTGCGTACGGTGCTCGACCTGCGCTGGCCGGAGGAAGCCGCGCGCGACCCGAACCCGGTGCCGCAGGCACTGCCAGGGGTGCGCTTCGAGCACGTGTCGCTCCTGACGCACACCGAGGATGAATGGCGCTTGCGCAGCCGCGACGTCGCCAAGGAACTGTGGAAGTGCGTGGTGCTCGCACATGTGCGCGCCGAGCTGCGCCGCGTGCTTAGCGTGATCGCGCACGCGGCCCCGGAGGCGCTGCTGTTCCACTGCGTCGCCGGCAAGGACCGCACCGGGCTCGTGGCGGCGCTGCTGCTGGCGCTGGCGGACGTCGAACCGCAGGCGATCGCCGCCGACTACGCGCAGAGCGGCGAGAACCTGCGCGCCGAATACCTGCGCCGCTACGCGGGCGCCGACCCGGCGCGCATCATCGAGGCGGTGCGCTGTCCCCCGGAGGGCGCCTACAACATGCTGAAGTTTTTGGAAGAGGCCGGCGGCGTGCGCGCCTACCTCGGCAGCATCGGACTCAGCGGCGCCGAGGTTGCCGCGCTGCGCGCGCGCCTGCGTGACTGAGGAGTGCCGCAGCGCGCGCATTCACGACTCGTTCAGCAGCGGCCCGCAATACTTGATCCCGCACCGGATGAGCGGGCTCCCGAGCGGCCCACCCTTACTTCGCGCGGGCACTTTTACACGCACGCTCCGGATTTGGGCCCGCTTCATCCCGGTGCATTCCCCCCGAGCCGGCTATGCTGTCGCTCCCCTCTTCCCGGGAGCTCGCCATGAACATCGACGGTGGCTGCCTGTGCCGGGCCGTGCGTTACCGCATCACGGCCGCACCGCTCGTGACCCGGGTGTGCTGGTGCCGCGTCTGCCAGTACATCGGCGCCGGTAGCGCAACGGTCAACGTATGCTTCCCGAGCGCGTCGCTGAGCCTGAGCGGCGAGCTGCGCGATTTCACCCTGACAGCCGACAGCGGCAACCTCATGCACCGTCGCTTCTGCCCGGCTTGCGGAACCCACCTCTTGAGCCAGGCCGAGGCGCGCCCGCACCTGGTGTTCGTGCGGGCGGGAACGCTGGATGACCCGGAGCTTGCGCGGCCGGCGATGACCATCTGGACCGCCGCCGCCCCGAGCTGGGCCTGTATCGACGCGCAGCTGCCGCAGGTGACGGGGCAGCCACCCCCGGTGGTACCCGCCTGAAACCGGGCGTGTTCCGGCGCGGCGGGAACGCGTACTGATGCCGCGTACGGCAGTCAGGGCCGCTCAGAAGCGGAATACGATGTCGAGCCCGGCCGTCCAGCCGGTGAAGTTCGTGCCCCAGACGTAGGACGCGCTGGCTCCGATCCACTGTGCCTTCCAGAGCTGGTTGAGGAAATCCAGCACCAGGCGGCCCTCGATCTCGTTGATGTGGCTCACGTTGAGCCCTGTCTTGAGGTCGCCGAAGAAATCCGTGTGCTCGAAACCACCGCCGCTGCGCAATTCGTGACCGAAGAGCTCCACGCCGAGCGGGATATCGACGTCGACCGTACTGGCGATGGATTGCGAGTCCCCGCTGAGGGTGAGGTTCGGGTTTGAGCTCTTGAAACTCTCGGTGTGGTAGTAGGCCGGTTCGGTGGAAAGCTTGATCCTCGTGCGCTCCCAGGTGATGAGGTATTGGATGTTCAGGGCGGGGCGCAGCGTCCAGGTATCCACGCTCCAGTTCACCAGTCCTATGTCGATGGCGCGCGCAAGATTGGCCTGCATGAAGGGACTGTGCGCCGTGTAGTCGTTCACGGTATGGCCGTAGATCCCCAACACCGTGGGCGCGAGGCTCAGCCCGTCGCTCACCCACAGACGCACGCCACCGCCGAACTCGAGCGCATACTCCCTGAACGTGCTGACGTCGCCCTCGAGCAGGGGCGAATGCAGGTGGTTGGTGGCCTCGATATAACCCATGTTCCCCTGCAGCCGGCCTTGCCAGCCGATAGCGAGGTCGCCCACCGGTCGCGGCATGCCAAAGTCACCGGCGCCTCCCAGCTTGGTCACCGCCATCTCGGCATCGATGGTCTCGCCGCCCTGGAACTTGCCGGTGGTGCGGAAGTCACCGCCGGTGATGCCGTAGTCCCCCGCCAGGATCGAGAGCGCCTCGACGCGGTTGCCGATGGCATTACGGATCTCGTTCGCCTCGTCGGGGCTGATCTGCGCAAACGCTGCCAGCGGCTGCAGAGCCAGCAGCAGCCACGCGAGCCAGATCCCCGCGGGCGGCGCGCGCGGTGCTCTGCGGGCAGTGTCCGTGGCGGGCATGGCGGTGGATCGCTGCAGCAACGGGCTTTGGCCGCCGCTCTAACGGGCCCGCACCTGCACGGAACGTACCTCGAGCGGGCGGATGACGACGGCGTCGCCCGCCTCCATCTCGCCGAGCTTGACGCCGAGGGCGACCTTGAAGGTCTCGTCGCGCCCATCCGGGTAGCGCAGCGTCAGCAGGCGATAGCTCGGATCGACCAACAGCACGCGGGCGTCGGAGCTGATGGTGCGGGGCGTGCCATCAGTCCCGGGCAGCTGGCCGTCTCGCAACACGTAGACGGTGAGTTCCTCCGCGACCGTGGCCCGCACGGTATCGCCCGCCTTGATGCGCTCCAGGTTATCCACCTGTGCGCCGGCCCTGTAGGTGTAGGTCGCGCCCTCCCGCGCGCCCAGCACCAGGGTACGCGCCCCGGGATCCACCGCCTGCACGAGCGTCGCGTCCTTGACCGACTCGACCGTGATGCCGCCTTGAACGAGGCGCGGCTCTCCCTTGGGCTGTACTTCGGCGACGGGTACCGTCCAGCATCCCGCGACCGCCAGCGCCGCGGCCACTGCCAGCGCGGCGGCCACTGTCCGGCGCCGGATTGCGGCTGTCATGGTGACGGCGGATCGATGCATGCGGACCGCAACCCCCGAGCTCAAGCAACTGGCTGGTGATTGTATGGCAGAAGGGGAACGGACCACGCGCGAGCCTGCCCGAGCAGGCAGCGGCCGGCCATCGGATGCCCTCGGTGCCGCGGTCTACTTGACAGCGAGGTTTTGGCGCAGCTCGTCGGCCGTCAGCACGTGCGTGTAGGGGTAGGTGCCGACGTCGAACTCGCGCGCGCGACTCAATGACCCCACCACTACCGGCTCGAACCCGGCATCCCGCACCAGCTGCGCCGCGACCTTCAAGGCGTCGGCGTCATCGCCGGCCAGCGGAATGGCAACCGGCGCACCCTCGCGATGCGCCAGGCGCTGCAGGTCGCGGAAGCCGATCGCGTTGAAGGCGCGCACCAGGCGTACCCCCGGCAGCAGCCGCGGCGAGGCCACGCCAGTCCCCTCGCGCCGCACGTCCACCGCCATCGGGCCGTCGCGCTCCGGATAGGGGTTGCAGGTATCAAGCACCACCTTGCCGGCGAGCTCGGCGCGCAACTGCTGGCCGAGCTCGGGCAGCGCCTTGTAGGGCACCGACATCAATACTACTTCGCCGAACAGCGCCGCATCGCGCGCCGTGCCCACGTGAGCTTTCGGGCCGAGGGTCGCGGCAAGCGCGCGCAACTGCTCCGGATGACGCGAAGATATCAGCACCTCGTGCCCGGACTCGACCCAGAGCTTCGCCAAGGAGCCCCCGATGTGGCCGGTGCCGATGATGCCGATCTTCTGCGCCGCGCCCGCAGGCGGCGCCGCGCTCGCAAGCGAGCCGGCCGCAAGCATGAGCGCGGCCGCGCAGGCGCGCAGCAGAGACAACACTTCAGGGGCGCGCATCAAGCAAACAGCCGTGGGCTACGCCGCTTATCCCGGCCGCGCGCTCACTTCCTGCGACGCGCTCCCGAACGCTTCGCGGCACGGAAGGAAATTCCGGAACGCATGGCCTTCTGCTGGACGGCGGCCGCCGTGCGTCCCAGCTTCTGCGCCACCTGACTCGTCGGTGTGCCGGCCCGAGCGAGGGCCTTGAGGGTCTTGAGCTCGCGGGCGCTCCAGGAGGCGCCATCGTTGGGTGGACGTCTGGCCATCATCGTGCTCCAGAGGGTTCGGGGGGTCGCAGATGATACACCGCCCCGACTGCAGGCGTGGTGCAAATCAGGAACGGCTGCGGTCGTCATGTTGGAACGCGCGCCAACAGCGAACCAACTTGTAACTGCTAACTGTGCAGTGAGGTCGCACCGCGGCAGTGTTGTTGAACTGAAGCGTGACAACGGTGCGCGCGGCGCGTGCGCGGGCTGTGACCGCGCAGTTACATCGCTCGCCGGGCCAACACGCACGTCGGCGAACGCCGACAGCCGGCACGCAGCCGCGTGCGCGGCACGATTCACTCGGCGAGGCCGGCGCGCCAGTACGCCGCATCGACGGCGTTGGAAAGCAGCATCGCGATGGTCATCGGCCCGAGGCCGCCGGGCACCGGTGTGATCCAGGCGGCGCGCTGCGCGGCGCTCGCGAACTCGACGTCACCGACCAGCTGACCGCTGGCGCTGCGGTTGATGCCGACATCGAACACGGCGGCGCCGGGCCGGATCCACTCACCGCGCACGAAACCGGCCTTGCCGACCGCCGCGACCACCAGGTCGGCGCGCTCCACTTCGGCGCGCAGGTCACGCGTGCCGGTGTGACAGACCGTAACCGTGGCACGCGCCAGCAGCAGCTCGAGCGCCATCGGGCGACCGACGATGTTCGAGGCACCCACCACGGTCGCCCGCACTCCGGCGAGCTCGATGCCGTACTCCTGCGCCAGGCGGATGACGCCAAAGGGCGTGCACGGGCGCAGGCGCGGCCGCTTCTGCGCCAGCAGCCCGGTGTTGACCGGATGGAAACCATCGACGTCCTTGGCCGGGTCGACGGCGTCCATGATGCGGTTGGCGTCCACGCCCTTCGGCAGCGGCAGCTGCACGAGGATGCCGTCGACGCGCTCGTCGGCGTTCAGCCTGTGCACCAGCTCGAGGATCTGCGCGGCCTCGGTCTGCGCCGGCAGATCGTGCGCGAAGGACTCGATGCCGGCCTCGAGCGAGGAGCGGCGCTTGTTGCGCACGTACACGCTCGAGGCCGGATCCTCGCCCACCTGCACCACGGCCAGCCCCGGGCGGCGTCCGGCGCGCGCGGCGAAGGCCGCCGCGCGCGCCGCCACCTGCGAGCGCACCCGCGCTGCCACGGCCTTGCCATCCAGGAGCTGGGCGCCGCCGCCGGCGGCGCGCTCCGAGGTTGCCCCGGCCATCAGTAGCGGTAGTGGTCGGGCTTGTACGGTCCGGCCCGGTCGACGCCGATGTAGCGCGCCTGCGCATCGGTGAGCTGTGTCAGCTCCACGTTCAGCTTCTTCAGCTGCAGCCGCGCCACCTTCTCGTCCAGGTGCTTGGGCAGCACGTGCACGCCCACCGGGTACTTGGCGGTGCGCGTGAACAGCTCCACCTGCGCGATGACCTGGTTGGCGAAGCTCGAGCTCATGACGTAGCTAGGATGTCCCGTGCCGCAGCCGAGGTTCACCAGGCGTCCCTCCGCCAGCAGGATCAGACGCCGCCCGTCGGGCAGCAGCACGTGATCGACCTGCGGCTTGATGTTCTCCCAGCGGTACTGCTTGAGGCTCGCCACGTCGATCTCGTTGTCGAAGTGCCCGATGTTGCACACGATGGCGTTGTGCTTCATGCGCGCCATGTGCTCGTGCGTGATGACGTGGTAGTTGCCGGTCGCGCTGACGAAGATGTCCGCCTTGTCGGCGGCGTAGTCCATGGTCACGACGCGGTAACCCTCCATGGCCGCCTGCAGCGCACAGATCGGGTCGATCTCGGTGATCCACACCTGCGCGGACAGCGCCCGCAACGCCTGTGCCGAGCCCTTGCCGACGTCGCCGTAGCCGCACACCACCGCGATCTTGCCGGCCACCATGACGTCGGTGGCGCGCTTGATGGCATCCACGAGCGACTCGCGGCAGCCGTAGAGATTGTCGAACTTGCTCTTGGTGACCGAGTCGTTGACGTTGATGGCTGGAAAGCCGAGCCGGCCCTCCTTGGCCATCTGGTAGAGCCGCTTGACCCCGGTGGTGGTCTCCTCGGTCACGCCCTTGATCTTGGCGAGGCGCGTTGAATACCACTTGGGATCGCTCTTGAGGCGCGCGCGGATGGCGGCGAACAGCGCCGTCTCCTCCTCGCTCCCGGGGTGCGCGATGGTGCTCGCATCGGACTCGGCGCGCGCCCCCAGGTGCAGCAGCAGCGTGGCATCGCCGCCATCATCCAGGATCATGTTGCTGTGGGCGCCGTCGGGCCACTCGAAGATGCAGTGCGTGTAGTGCCAGTAATCCGTGAGCGACTCGCCCTTGAAGGCGAATACCGGCGTGCCGGTCGCCGCGATGGCCGCGGCCGCATGGTCCTGGGTGGAGAAGATGTTGCACGAGGCCCAGCGCACCTCGGCCCCGAGCGCCTGCAGCGTCTCGATGAGCACCGCGGTCTGGATGGTCATGTGCAGCGAGCCGGAGATGCGCGCCCCCTTGAGCGGGCGGGTGAGCGCGAATTCCTCGCGGATCGCCATGAGACCGGGCATCTCGGTCTCGGCAATCGCGATCTCCTTGCGGCCCCAGTCGGCGAGCTTCAGGTCGGCGACCTTGAAGTCGCTGTCGGCATTGGCGGGTTTCAGCGTGGCGTTCATGAATGACTCCGTGATCACAGAGTGAGCGCCGTATAGATGATCCGCGCTCGCTGAGCCTGGCAGGCCGGTGCCTGTCGCAACGCTCCTCAGCGGGGGCGGCTGCCGCTTGCTGCGGCGGAAAATCACATTGTACTACGCGGCGCGCGCCCCCTTGCCCTCCGCGGCCAGCGCCTCGGCGAGGTCGGTGCGCTCCCAGGTGAATTCCGGCTCGGTGCGGCCGAAGTGCCCGTAGCTGGCGGTCTTCTGGTAGATGGGCCGCACCAGGTCGAGCATCTCGCGCAGCCCATAGGGCGTCAGGTCGAAGTGCTTGCGCACCAGCTGTGTCAGGCGCTCGCGCGAGAGGTGGCTGGTGCCGAAGGTCTCCACCATGATCGAGGTCGGTTCGGCGACGCCGATGGCGTAGGACACCTGCACCTCGCAGCGCGCGGCAAGTCCGGCGGCCACGATGTTCTTGGCGACGTAGCGCGCCGCATAGGCGGCGGAGCGGTCGACCTTCGAGGGATCCTTGCCGGAGAAGGCGCCGCCCCCGTGGCGCGCGTAGCCGCCGTAGGTGTCGACGATGATCTTGCGTCCGGTGAGCCCGCAGTCGCCCACCGGGCCGCCGATGACGAAGCGTCCGGTCGGGTTGATGTGATACTTGGTGCGCTTGTCGATCCACTTCGCCGGCAGCACCGGCTTCAGGATCTCCTCCAGCACCGCCTCGCGCAGGTTCTTGGTCGAGACTTCATCGCTGTGCTGCGTCGAGAGCACCACGGCCTCGAGGCCGACGGGCTTGTTGTCCTCGTAGCGCAGCGTCACCTGGCTCTTGGCATCCGGTCGCAGCCAGTCGAGCTTGCCGGACTTGCGTACCTGCGCCTGGCGCTTGACCAGCCGATGTGCCAGCGTGATGGGCGCCGGCATGAGCACGTCGGTCTCGTTGGTGGCGTAGCCGAACATCAGGCCCTGATCACCCGCGCCCTGCTTGCGCTCGTCCTTGCGGTCGACGCCTTGGGCGATGTCGGGGGACTGCTTGCCGATGATGTTGAGCACGCCGCAGCTGGCGCCGTCGAAGCCCATGTCCGAGGAGTTGTAGCCGATGTCGAGCACGGTCTTGCGCACCAACGCTTCGACGTCCACCCAGGCGCGCGTGGTGACCTCGCCGGCCACCACCACCACGCCGGTCTTCACCAGCGTCTCGCACGCCACGCGGCCGCGGTCATCCTCCTTGAGGATCGCATCGAGCACCGCATCGGAGATCTGATCGGCAATCTTGTCGGGGTGTCCCTCGGAGACTGATTCCGAGGTGAACAGGTAGTCGTTGGCCATGGGCTCGCTTATGGGCTTAGGTGGTCCGAAGACAGAACCCCTAGTTTAACCCAGCCCGCCGCGAAAGCGGGCCGTCATTGAGCGCCCGAACCGGCGGCCATCGGCTTATGTCCGCAGGCCATTGCGCCGGCGCCACGGCAGCGCTCAGCCGAAAGCCTTGCGCAGGCGCTGCTCGAACTCGGCCGTGGTGAAGCGGTGGTTCTGGGTACCGCGCGCCTCGATCTTGATGGCCCCGAGGAGGGAGGCGATCTGTCCGGTGCGTCGCCAGTCGAGCTTGTGCAACAGCCCGTGCAGGAGCCCCGCCCGGTAGGCATCGC
>Ga0335079_10001349_pt1 | contig 27848 bp, 22 predicted proteins | sample Lox_Sample_33_FD_206719 | JGI IMG/M metagenome (GOLD analysis project Ga0335079, IMG submission 206719) | Soil microbial communities from Loxahatchee National Wildlife Refuge, Florida, United States - Lox_Sample_3.3 | ecosystem: Environmental > Terrestrial > Soil > Wetlands | place: USA...
GATGCTCGGCGGCTGCCCGGTCTTCCCGGCGACGAGCGTCTGGAACCAGCGCGTCGACACCCTTCCCGTGGCGGCGAACTCGGCGGCGCTGATCGCGTCGATCGGCCTCGACTCGCCCGTCCACGCGGACTTCGGCTCGGGCCTGTGGGACGGCTCGCGCATCGGCATCCCGTACGTCGTCGTCCACGGCAAGACGACGCCGAAGTCGCACGTGCGCTTCGAGTACGCCGACGAGAGCGACAAGGGCCCGTACCCGATCCCGGCGAACGTCCCGATCGAAGGCCAGCCGGCGAACACCGACGGCGACCGCCACGCGATCGTCCTCGACCGCGACTCGTGCAAGCTCTACGAGCTGTACGCGCTGCAGCGCCAGGGCTCGGGGTGGACGGCCGGCTCGGGCGCCATCTGGAACCTCCGCTCGAACGCGATGCGCCCTGCGGGCTGGACATCGGCCGACGCGGCCGGCCTCGCCATCCTCCCTGGCCTCGCCCGCTGGGACGGCGACGCCTCGACCGGCGCGATCGACCACGCGCTCCGCTTCACCGCCGAGCGCACCCGGAACACGTTCATCTATCCCGCACGTCACGAAGCGTCGAGCGACAGCGACCCTTCGCTCCCGCCGATGGGCCTGCGCGTCCGCCTCAAGGCGAGCGTCGACATCAGCCACCTGCCGCCGCAGGCGCGCATCGTCGCCACCGCGATGAAGCGCTACGGGATGATCCTGGCCGACAACGGGTCGAGCTGGTACGTCAGCGGCGCCCCCAGCCCGCACTGGTCCAACGACCAGCTGCACGCGCTGGGTCAGCTGACGGGCGCCGACTTCGAGGTGGTCGACACCTCGACGCTGCGGCCGTAGGCGTACGGTCGCAGTGACACAACGAACGTCGCGCCCTGACCGAGGCCGCTCTCGACGCGCACGTCCCCGCCCATCGCCCGCGCGAGCTGCCTCACGATCGCGAGGCCGAGACCGCTCCCGACCGGCCGATCCTTCCCGATCTTGTCGTACAGGTAGAAGCGCTCGAACACCCGCGGCAGATCCTCGGAGGCGATCCCGGGGCCGGTGTCGATCACCAGCAGGCTGGCGTGCTCGGCGCGAACCGTGACGGTGCTGCCGGCCGGCGACTCGCGCAGGGCGTTCTCGACGAGGTTCGACGCGACCTGGAGCACGCGGTCGTGGTCGGCCTCGACCCACGATTCCTCACCCTCTGCCACGAGCCCGACGCCGAACTGCGTCGCCGACGCCTCGTGCCGGCGGGCCGCCTCCCGGGCGATCTCGGCGAGATCGACGGGCTCGTTGCGAACCGCGAACTCGCTGCGGTTCATCCGCGCAAGGTCGAGGAGGTCGCGGACGAGCCGCTCGAGGCGGCGCGACTCGACCATGATCGTCCGGGCGGCCTCTTCCGGCTCGAACGCCCCGTCGGCCAGGCCTTCCGCATAGCCTCGGATCGCGGTCAGCGGGGTCTTGAGCTCGTGGCTGACCGAGAGCAGGAAGTTGCGCTCGGCCTCGCGTGAGGAGGCGAGCTCCGCCGTCATCTTGTTGAAGGCGTCGGCGAGCGACGCAAGCTCCTCCGTTCCCTCGCGGGGCAGCGGCTCGTGGCTCTCGTCCGCAGCGAGCGCGCGCGTGGCGTCGCCGATCCGCCGGATCGGGCGGATGATCGAACGGGCGACGAGCAGTGAGAGCACGGCGGCGAGCCCGACGCCCGCGAGCGCCGCCAGGAGGAGATCGCCGAGGAACGGCCGCCACGCTCCCGAGCTCTGCGGCCGCAGGAGCAGAAGCCCTCGGTGCGGCAATGTCCGGTACGAGTAGAGCTCGTGCCTGCCCTCGTAGGTCGTCCGCCCGTTCGAGTCCTTGTTCACGTCCGGCACGTAGCGGGCGAGGCTCGGCCGGGTGTCGACGATCACGCGCACGCTGCTCGACTCCCGGTTCTGGTTCGCGTAGCTGACGTTGCGGCGGCGCTGGAGAGCGAGGTCGTCGGCGCGTGCAGCGAGCGCCGACGCCTGGACCTTGTCGATCTGGCGCCGCGTCAGCGTCGCCCCGATCGCGACGGTCAGCGTCAGCGAGAGCGCAAGAGATGCGAGCGTGACCCCGAACAGGCGGCCGCGCAGCGTCCTCACGGCGCGACGGCCTTGTAGCCCGCGCCGCGAAGCGTTCGGATCAGGTCGGGCCGGCCGAGCTTCCTGCGGAGCTGCGCGACGTGCACGTCGACCGTGCGCGTGCCGCCCGGATACTCGACACCCCAGACGCGGTCGAGCAGCGTGTCGCGCGAGACGACGATCCCGGTGTTCGCCATGAAGAAGGCGAGCAGGTCGAACTCCTTGGCGGTCAGCTCGACCGGCGCGCCGGCGACGCTCACGTCGCGCGACTCGCGATCGAGCACCACGTCCGCCAGCGTCATCGACTCGTGGCGAACCTGGGGCTCCGAGCGGCGGAGCACCGCTTTCATCCGCGCGACGAGCTCGCGCGGCGAGAACGGCTTCGTGACGTAGTCGTCGGCACCGACCTCGAGCCCGACGATCCGGTCGGGCTCCTCGTCGCGCGCGGTGAGCATCACGATCGGCACCTGCGAGCGCGCGCGGATGTCGCGGCACACGTCGAAGCCGTCCTTCCCGGGAAGCCCGATGTCGAGCAGGACGAGCCGCACCTGATGGCGCTCGAGCTCGACGAGCGCGTCGTCGCCCGAGCGCACCCAGATCACGCGATAACCGTCGCGAGTCAGATAGCCGCGAACGAGCTCGCCGACGGAAGGCTCGTCCTCGACCAGGAGAACAGTCCCGGCCATGAGATCACTCCGAAGGGTACGTCAGCCTCGCGACGTCACCCGGATACGCACAGCAGGGCCGCCGTCGATGCGCATCGTCATCGCCTGCTCCTTCTTGCGCAGGTCGAGGATCGTCGCCGGCTGCCCCAGGATCACGACGATGGTCTGCGGGGTGATCGGGATGACGGGCTGCGTTCCGTCGGGCTCGCGGAGCGTCAGCTGCGTCGTCGACACCTGGATGATCTTGCCCCGGTCGAGCGTGATCGTGTGAGGCTGGCGTCGGATCGTCAGGTTGATGTTGACCTGTGACCACTTGCCGGGCACCTTCGGGAAGTTGGGCACACCCGGCTGTGCCGCACGCAGCCGGGGTGCCGCGGCTGCGGCGCCCGCGAGCGAGAGAACCAACGCGACCACCGCGAGCAGCTTCATGGCAGAACTATCGGGCGGCCCGGTCAGTTGTGGGTTGGCCCTCTGTAAGCCGCACGTAAAACGATGCACCGCCGGCCGTGGGGGCCGGCGGTGCGAAATCGTGCTCTGGAACGGCGCGTTGAGGTCGGTGGGTCAGTTGGCACCTCGTCCCGACACCACCCGTCAATGTGCCTTCGACCTGCGCCTTCGCGTTCTGAATCCGTTCGAAGCAGGAGCTTCGTCGAGTCGAAGCCCTCTCCTGCCCGGATCATGACCGACGCGTCGGTCGGCACACAAGGCCAGGGTTAGGTGTGGTTCACCCAGCCTGATCGTCCAGGACGAGACCGCTCAGGCGTTCGGCGAGATCTGTCTTCGTGGCCTCGAGCTTGGCGACGTCCTCGGCAAGGCTTGCTGCGACCGACTTGATCCGTGCGCGGTCCTGGTCGGACTTCGCGGCTGCTGCAGCGAGCTGTTCCTTCTGCTCGCGCAGCTCCTGGCGCGTCTGCTCGAACTGAGCCGCGATCCCCTGCACCTGCGACTGCAGCGAAAGAAGGGTGTCGGCGGCCTGCGCGAGCTGTGCGGCGAGCTGGTTGACGTTCGCCGCGTCGAAGAGCTCGGTCGGGAGCGACTGCGGAGCCGGAGCGGGTGCCTGAGCGATCGGAGCCTCGACCGGCGCAGCCTCGGCCGCAACGGGAGCTGCCTCGGCGGGGGCCGGCGCGGGCTCGACCGGCGCATGAGTCTCGTCCGGCGCCGGCGCGATCTCTGCCTCGGCCCCGGCGGTGGTCGACAGCTTCTGCTCCGGAGCCAGAGTCACTTCGGCCCCGTCCATGCTCTCGTTGAAGATGCGGCTCTTCAGCAGCGCGTCGAGCGACTCGGGCGCGACGAGGACGAACTTGGTGTCGCCGGGGACGAGCTTGCGGAGCGCCTCGAGCCGCTTCTCGCTCGGATCGGCGACGGCGACGACCGGCCTGCCCGCCTCCATCCCGAGCGGGACGGCGCGCATCTCACGCGCGTACTTCGGATCGAGCAGGGCGTGCGCCTGAGCGTCGATCGTCAGCTGATGGCGCTCGCGGAACTCGAGCTGGCGGTCCTCGGGCAGGAGCCCACCGCCGGCCTGCTCAGCGGAGTCGGTCGTGCCCGGAGTGGCGGCGGTAGGGGTCGAGGCCATGTGGCTTGGTCGCTGCTTTCGAAGTTGCATCGTCCGCGGCTCCCACCCTCTGCGCCCCTGAAACGAGTGATTGACGGCGGGCTGCCGGCGCGCTAGGGCGCCGACAGCTCGCGATAGAGCAAAACCGTGTACGCGTAGTTGATCGTCGGGAACCACGGCGGCTCGAGGTACTGGAGCGAGGGGTCGTAGTTGTAAACGCGCTGATCGAACATGTCCATGTACGGGCTGCCGTTGGACGTGGTCGACCCGGTGAAGGTCGCCAGGCCGTGGCTGTCATCCGAGCTTGCCGAGTGCCGGGCCCCATTCTGGGCGAGCACGGCCGCCCGCCAGTTCAGGTTGTACGGGGCCCATTGCGCGACGATCACGTCGTTGGCGGCGATCAGGCCGAGCACGTCGTCGCCGGTCTGCACGTAGTCGATGTTGGTGCCGACGATGATGTCGTTGTTCGAGGCGACGGTGACGCGCCCGTTGACGCAGTTGCCGGTGATCACCGGCGTGCCGCAGGTCGACGTGCCGTCTGCGATCATGATGCTCACCGGCGAGTAGATCGCGCCGTTCGCCGGGACGGTGAACGGCGAGCCCGAGATCGTCGTGCAGCTGGTCGGCTTCGTGGTCTCGGGAGCGCTGGTGTAGTGGCAGCCCTGGATCGCGACCGTGCCGTTGCTGTTGAACGTCAGCTTGTAGATGTTGTAGGCAGGGTTGCTGAGATCGAAGGTCGAGCCGTTCAGGTCTGCCGCACGCTTGATGTCGGTGAGCGACGTCGTGAAGTTCGAGAAGTCGATCGGCTGCTTGATCACCGAGCGGATCGTGCCGGCCGCGCCCGTGTACTCCTGTGCTCCTCCGGCGAGGGTCGGGTTGCCGGTGACGGTCCCCTCCGCGTAGAGGTTCCCGTACGCCGTCCCCTGGTGGTTGATGTTGTACTTGACCGTGCCCGTCGCGTTCTCGCCGGCATAGATCTTCCCGTAGGTCGTCGCGGCCGAGCCGACGTTGTAGTTGCTGTTCGTGAGCATCAGGAAGTCGGCGACCGAGGACGGCCGCACCTCGATCTCGAGCTTGCGGTAGTTACTGGTCGTCCCGGTCTCCCGCCCGGTCGAGACGATGTCGACGACCTGGGAGCCCGCGGACGGCGCCGTGATCTGGAGGTTGAACTCGTAGCCGTTGCCGACCGGGCACCACTGGTCTTGGCCGTTCGGATAGGTCCAGGTCGTGCTGCCGGTCCACGTTGCGGGCGTCGGCGTCGGGCTGCAGGAGCCCGCGACCGTCGTCGCACCCGACTGGCGCGTCGACTCGCCGGCCGCCACGTCGTGGAGGTAGTACTGGTTGTCGTCGACGAGCTTGGACAGATAATTGTCGATGCCGGCTTCGGCCGCCTGGAGCGCGGTGCCGCGCTGGATACTCGTGTTCGCCTGCGTCGAGTCGTCGGAGACGACCTGGATCAGGACGACGGACAGCAGCAGCAGGACGGCGCTCATCAGCACGACGAATGCCATCGCGATGCCTTCCTCGTCGCGGAGGCGATTGGTGATCAGTCTGTGTCGCATGTGGGTGTCCTGATGTCGACGGAGAGTGTGTAGGGGGTCGCGCCGTCGTTGACCGACGTGGTCGCGCGCGGCGTGACGGTGAACGCGACGTCGACCTCCGTGATCGCCGACAGGGTCGACGTGGTGGCGCCGTTGGCGTCGCGGTAGGTGAAGAACGGGATCGTGGTGGGCGGCGGGCCGGTCGTGACGGTGTTCGAGGCGGAGCCGAAGAGGGTCGACCACTTCGCGGTGCCGAGGCTCGGCATCGTCCAGGGCGGCCCGGTGGTGCTGTCGTTGGTGCTCGACACCTGCTCGCGCTGGAAGTTGCCGCTCGTGAACTGGTAGGAGACCTGGCGCAGGTGGTACGGCGTCTGCTCGTCCGGCGTGTAGAAGGTGATCTGGCTCGCGGTCGCCGTCGTCACCGGAGGCGTCAGGTTGTTGCAGAACGCCCCGCGGAGGTCTCGCGCGAAGGCGTCGAGCCCGGCGCGCGTCTCCACCTGAATCGTCGCCTGCTCCTGCGTCGTGCCGCTCCGTTTGATCGTGAAGGCGAACAGCTGCGTGAACGCGGCGACCGCGATCGTGAGAATCGCCATCGCGGCGACCATCTCGACGAGCGTGAAGCCGCGATCGCTTTGCAGGCGCTTGGGGATCCCGGCCATCGCTCAGTTCACCTTCGACGAGATCGCGGAGCTGGCCGTCGAGTTACCGACGGAGTTGGTTCCGGTGACCTGGACGCGGACGCGGTTGTTCGTGTCGCTCGAGGTGAGCGCGTAGCTCTGGCTCGTCGCACCGTTGATGTTCGTGCAGGTCGTTGGGTTGGTGGAGGTGCAGCGCTGCCACTGGTACGTGTAGGTGATCGGCGTCGTGCCGTTCCACGTTCCGGTGGTGGCGGTCACCGTGTGCCCGTGCGTGAACGTCCCGGAGATCGTCGGCAGAGCGGAATTCGTCGGAGCGGCACCGGCGATCGTCGCGGTCTTCGCGGACGTCGCGGGTGCGCTCCCGGAGACGTTCGACGCCGTCACGATCACCTGGATGTTGTTGCCGACGTCGGCAGAGGTGAGCGTGTACGTCTGGTTCGTCGCCCCGGTGATGTTGGCGCACGAGGCCGAGCAGCGCTGCCACTGGTAGGTGTAGGTGATCGGCGTGGTGCCCGTCCAGGTGCCGTTGGTCGTGGTCAGCGTCTGCCCGTCGGTCGTCGTGCCGCTGATCGTCGGGAGCGCCGTCGCGGACGGTGCAACGCCGGTCACGGTGCCCGTGTTGGCGGACGTCGCGGTCGCGTTGCCATCGCTGTTGGTCGCGGTCACGGCCACCTGGAGCGTCTTGCCGACGTCCGTCGCCGTGAGCGGGTAACTGGAGCTGGTGGCGCCGCTGATGTTGACGCAGCTTGCGCCGGTGCAGCGCTGCCACTGGTACGCGTACGTGATCGGCGCCGTGCCCGTCCACGTCCCAGCCGTCGCCGTCAGGGTCTGTCCGGCGGCGATGGTGCCGGAGATCCCCGGCAGGACGGTGTTCACGGGCGGCGAGATCGGGTTGGCCGTGAACGAGAACGTCGTGCTCAACGTCGCCGGGTAGTCGTTGACGTTGGCCGGGTCGGTCCCGGACTGGGTCGACTGGCTACCCGAGACGAAGCCGACGCCGGAGACTGTGACCGTGTAGGTGAGACCCGGCACGAGGTCCTCGCCGTTCAGCGCAGTGATCGCGAGCTGACCGTTCATCGCGGACGTGTACGAGAAGGTCTGCGTCTGCCGCGACGAGCTGACGGTTACCGTCGCCGCCGTGCTCAGCGCCGTACCGCCGTTGTTGTAGAGCTGAACGTAGAGCGTGACGGGGTCGTAGATGTCGACGGTCGCCGGCTGGACCTGTCCCGGGGACAGCGCGAACTGGACGGACACCGCCGGCGGAGTCGTGTCGGAGAGAACCTCGTATCCCGCCGGCGGCGTGACACCGACGGTGTAGTAGGGGTTGCCCGTCGTGGTAGGCGTGAGTCCCGCAAAGGTGACGGTGCCCGAGGTGTCGGTCGTGTCCGTCTCGTTTCCGCTCGGCCCGTTGGTCAGGTTCATCGTGACGTTCGGGACGACCTGGGTGTTGCCGACGTCGACGACGGTGGCAACGATCGTCCCCTCCGACTGCGATGCCTTCACCGGCGGCGCGATGTTCGTCACTTCCTGCGCAAGCTGCTGTCCGTCGCTGTTGCGGGTAACGGTCACCGTCACGCGCTTGTAGTTCGCGTACGACTGGTACGAGAGCGGCGTCGGATCGTCGACGAACTCGATCTTCGCCGTCATCGTCGCCCAGACGCCGACGATCTGCAGCTGCGTCGTCAGCGGGATGGTTCCCGGCGGGTTGCCGTTCGGCGTGCACGGCGTCCCCGTGCAGTTGCCGATGCTGGCGTACGCCGTGTTGCGGATCTTCTCGATCTGCGTCGTCGCCGCCTGCTGCGCGAGTGTCTTCTCGCGCGAGAAGTTCGTCGTGTTGAGCGAGGAGAGGAGAAGCGTCACGAGGCTGGCGGAGACGATCGCGAAGATCCCGATCGCGATCACCACCTCGATCAGGGTCTGACCGCTTTCGGACGTGCGGAAGCGGGTCCACAGACACCGAGCCACTGCAGGCTGAGACTTCGCTCCGTCCATTCCGCACGGCCCGTATCGGCAGCGCGTGTGCCGACCTTTATCCCCCCGAGCGGGCGACGAGCGCTATTCGGCCGGATTCGACGAGACGAGCTCGTCGAGGAAGACGGCCATCAGGTCGGGATCCCAGTGGGAGCCCGCTCCACGGGCGAGCTCCTCGCGCGCCGACTCGACCGCAAGCGCTGCGCGCCAGGGCTGCTCGTGCGTGAGTGCGTCGAAGGAGTCGGCGATGGCGAAGACGCGGGCGGCGAGCGCGATCTCGTCGCCGCGCTGGCCGCGCGGGTAGCCGTTGCCGTCCCAGCGCTCGTGGTGCGAGCCGATCACCTGGCGGCACATGCCGTCGAGCCCGCCGACGGTCGCCACGATGCGCTCGCCGAGCCACGGGTGCTCGCGAATCTCGTCGAGCTCGGCCGGGGTGAGCGCGGTGCGCTTCAGCAGCACCGCGTCCGGCACGGCCAGCATGCCGATGTCGTGCAGGCGGCAGCCGTGCTCGAACCGCGGGTCCTGGAGGAGCTCCGGCGCGACCTTCGCCGCAAGCCTCGCCGCAAGCTGGGTCACGCGGTCGGCGTGCTCCCGCGTCTCGGCGAACTTGCCCCGGCGGTAGTCGCGAAGCTCGAGCGCGCGCACGAGGGCGTCGACGACGGCAGCCGCGGTCGCCGGCTCGAAAGCAGCCGGATCGAAGGCGTCGCTGACGCCGATCGTGCCCGTGGATGGCTCCACGGATGACTGTTTCGGCTGTGGGCCTCTTCTCCTTGAATTGCGCGGCCGTCGTCTCTTGCGCTCGCGGCGCTAAAGAAGCAGCCTGCTCCGGCCGATAGCAGCGGCATGAACCTCGACGAGATGCTGGCACGTGCGGTCGATGCGGGCGCCAGCGACATCCACCTGAAGGTCGGTCAGCCCCCGATGCTGCGCGTCGACGGTGCGATCGGCCCGCTGCCCGGAGCGCCCACGCTCTCGACCGACGACCTGACGGCGCTCCTGCAGGTCGCCGGCTCTGCGGCACCGCATCGCCTGGCCACGTTCCGCGAGACCGGCGAGCTCGACGCCTCGTACGAGACCGAGCAGGAGACGCGGTTCCGCGTCAACGCGTTCCGCCAGCGCGGATCGGTGTCGATCGCGCTCCGGTTCATCCCGCGCAGCATCCCGAGCTTCGAGGACCTGCACATGCCCCCCGGCATCCGGCGCCTCGCCGAGATGCACCACGGCCTCGTGCTCGTCACGGGCGCGACCGGGTCGGGAAAGTCGACGACGCTCGCGGCGATGGTCCGCCACATCAACAAGACGCGCCACGATCACATCGTCACCATCGAGGATCCGATCGAGGTCATCCACCCCGACGAGAACTGCATCGTCAACCAGCGCGAGGTCGGCATCGACACGGGGTCGTTCAGCGAGGCGCTCCGGCGCGCGCTACGGCAGGACCCGGACACGATCCTGATCGGCGAGCTTCGCGATGCCGAGACCGCGACCACCGCGCTGCAGGCGGCCGAGTCCGGCCACCTCGTCCTCTCCACGATGCACACGGTCGACGCAGCCGAGACGATCGGCCGCATGGTCGAGTTCTTCGCCGCCGAGAAGCAGCAGATGATCCGGTCGATCATGGCCGGCGTTCTGCGCGGCGTGATCTCGCAGCGCCTCCTGCCGCGCAAGGGCGGCGGACGCATCGCCGCGGTCGAGGTGATGGTCACCAACGACCGGATCGCCGATCTGATTCGCGACTCGCAGTCCGAAGATATCCCGGCGGCGATCGACGAAGGCTCGTTCTACGAGATGCAGACGCTTTCGAAGGCCCTGATCGACCTCGTCCTGGCAGGCATGGTCGACCGCGACACGGCCGCGGGCGTTGCACCCAACAAGCACGACTTCATGATCGCGCTCACGCAGGCCGAGAAGTCGCGGGCCGCGCGCGCCGTGAACCCGCCGCAGAGCCCGAACAGCCGCCCGAATCGCAAGGAGCCGCACGCGGACGACGAGGCACCTCCTCTGCGTCTGCTCTCCGAGGCAGGCTGACGATGGGCGCCGTGCTCGCGGCGGTCGGCTTCCTCCCAGGGCTCGCTATCGGGAGCTTCCTGAACGTCGTCGCGGCCCGGGTGCCCGAACGGAGATCGATCGTCCGCCCGCGCTCGGCGTGCGGCCAGTGCGGGACGACGCTCGCCTGGTACGACAACATCCCGCTCGCCTCGTACGCCGTGCTGCGCGGGAAGTGCCGCTCTTGCGGTACGCGGATCGGCCTGATCTACCCGGCGGTCGAGCTCGTCGCCGCCCTCCTGATCGCAGGGTGCCTCGTCAAGTTCGGGCCGACGCTGCATGCGCTCGTCGCGGCGTTCTTCTGCGCCACCCTCGTCACCGTCTCCGCCACAGACATCCGCCGGCGCCAGATCCCGAACCTGATCGTGCTCCCGGCGGCAGGGGTCGTGCTCGTCGGCATGACGGTCGTGCACCCGTCCCCGGTCTGGGCGATCGCGGCTGTCGCGGCCTCGGGCTTCCTGCTGCTCGCAGCGCTCGCGTATCCGGCGGGGATGGGAATGGGCGACGTGAAGCTCGCGCTGCTGATCGGCGCCGGGCTCGGGGTCGTCACGCCGGTCGGCCTCATGATCGGGATGCTCTCGGCGCTCGTGCCCTCCGCCGTCCTGCTCGCCAGACACGGGATGGCCGCGCGCAAGATGAAGATCCCGTTCGGGCCGTTCCTGGCGTTCGGTGCAGTGGTCGCGCTTTTCGCAGGGCCGTCGCTCCTGCACTGGTGGCTGTCGCTCGGCCGGTGAGCGGTCGGCGTCAAGGCGCGGCGAGCGCGCGCCGATAGATAACCGATGTCGGTCGACACTCAACGCCAGGAGCCGGACGCGCCGGCCGAGAACGAGGGCCAGCCTCCCGCGACGCCTGCGGAAAGCGAAAGCGAAGCGCCGGCCGCTGCCGACGGTGGCAGCGGGGCGACGGCGGCGCCGCCGCCCGACATCACGGCCGCCCGCGAGCTCGCGACGCGCTTCCGGATGCCGCTGGTCGACCTGGCCGTCGTCGGGATCAATCCCGAGGCGACGAAGGAGATCCCGCTGAAGGTCCTCGAGCGCGTCGGGGCGATCCCCTTCGCCTTCGAGGACGACGTGCTGTCGGTAGCGATCACCGATCCCGAGAACGTCCACGCGATCGACGAGCTTCGCCTGGCGACACGGTTCCCGGTGCAGTTCGCGATCGCTCCCGAAGAGGACGTCCTGCTCGAGATCCGGCGGCTCTCACGCGCCAACGAGGCATTCAGCTCGGTCCTCGACGACGATCTCGTCCCGGTCGACGAGACCGCCGACGACCTCGAGGCAGAGGACGGCATCACCGACGGGCCGATGGTGCGCCTCGTCAACTCGATCATCTTCCAGGCCGCCGAGGAAGGCGCAAGCGACGTCCATTTCGAGCCGCAGGAAGATGCGGTGGTGGTGCGGTTCCGGATCGACGGTGTCCTCCGAATCGCCCAGCGCGTCCCGCGGAAGTTCCTCTCCGGCATGGTCACGCGCCTGAAGGTGCTCGCGAAGCTCGACATCGCCGAGCGGCGCAAGCCGCAGGACGGCCGCATCTCGCTCGACGCCGCGGCCGCGGGCCGCCTCCTCGACGTCCGCGTCGCAACGCTGCCGACGGTCGAGGGCGAGTCGGTGACGATGCGCCTCCTCGACAAGTCGCGCACGCCGCCGACCCTCGAGGAGCTCGGCCTCACCGAGGCAATGCGGGCTGCTTTCCACGAGATCGTCTCCAAGCCGACCGGCGCGCTGTTCGTCACCGGCCCCACGGGCTCGGGCAAGTCGACGTCCCTCTACGCCGCGCTCGCCGAGCTGAACCGTCCCGAGATCAACGTGATCACCGTCGAGGACCCGGTCGAGTACCGTCTCGCCGGCATCGAGCAGGTGCAGATCAACCAGCGCGCAGGGCTGACGTTCTCGACCGCCCTCCGGTCGATTCTCCGCTCCGACCCCGATGTGGTGATGGTCGGCGAGATCCGCGACGTCGAGACGGCGAAGATCTCGATCGAGTCGGCGCTGACGGGGCACTTCGTGCTCTCGACGATGCACACGAACGACGCGCCGGGCACGATCACCCGCCTGAACGAGATGGGTGTCGAGCCGTTCCTGACCGCGTCCGCCGTTTCCGCCGTGCTCGCCCAGCGCCTGGCGCGCAAGCTGTGCTCGAGCTGCTGCGAGGAGTACCAGCCCGGGGAAGCCGATCTGCGCGCCGCGCGGGTGCCCGAGCACGAGTTCCAGGACTACATCGACAACTCATCGTTTCGGCGGGCGGTCGGCTGCCCTCGCTGCTCGAACACGGGTTACCGCGGCCGCGTCGGCATCTTCCAGCTCCTGCGCATGAACGACGAGCTCGAGTCGCTCGTCGCCTCCGGCGCGACCCGGGACGTGCTCGAGCTCAAGGCGATCGAGATCGGGATGCGCCCGCTGTGGGAGGACGGCCTCGCGAAGGTGCGCGAGGGCACGACGTCCGTCGAAGAGCTCGCGCGCGTCCTCGTCTGAGTCTCCGCATCCCTCGAATTGGGTGACTCGAACGACGGGAAGCGCCCGTCCGCCGGGCCAAGATCACCCATTGTGGGGTAGGGCAGGCCTCCGATTTGGGCGATATCGAGCGAGCCAATGTTGTCTTCCAAGGAGAACCAGATGAATCGTTTGCGGCGGCGCCTCGCTTCCAGCGAGGGCTTCACGCTGATCGAACTCCTGGTCGTGATCGTGATCATCGGCATCCTGCTCGCGATCGCGATCCCGTCCTACCTCGGCTTCCGCAAGCAGGCGCAGGACACCGCGGGCGCATCCAACGTCCGCGAGGCCGTCCCGTCGGCCGAGTCGTACTTCGCCTCGCACAGCACGTACGCGGGCATGACCACGACGTCGCTGAGGTCGATCGACAGCGGCCTCTCGTCGAGCGTGACGATCTCGGGCACGCCGTCGGCGAACGGCTACTGCCTCATGGCTCCGGGTCAGAGCAGTGTGACCTGGTACTACTCCGGCCCCGGCGGGAGCGTCACCACCACCAAGGGCGCCAACTGCTAGTCGCCGCTTCACGGGCATGACGATCGAGACGGCGGGCGAGAGCCCGCCGTCTGTCGTCTGAGGGCGATCGACGATGTCGTTTCTCAAGTCGCCTCTCGTGGGTGTCGATAGACGAGACACGATGGCGGTCGACAGCCCAACGCGGCTCGGGCTCACTCGGAGCGCAGCGCTTGCCCTCCCGCGCCCACTTCCCGCCGTCCGCACCGCGCCGGCCGCACTTGCGCTGATCGTCACGGCGTCGACGATCGCCCGCACGGTCGCGGCCATGGCGCACCCCGTGCCGACGCTGTTCCCGGACGAGTACATCTACACGGCGCTCGCGCGGTCGTTCGGCTCGAGCGGGCTGCCGCTGATCAGGGGGTCGCTCGCCCACTTTCCGGCGCTGCTCGCGCCGCTGCTCGCAGCGCCGATCTGGGCGCTCGCACCCACCGCGCTCGCATACCACCTCGTCCAGGCCGAGAACGCGCTCTTCATGTCGCTCGCCGCGATCCCGGTGTACCTGCTCGCGCGCGAGCTCCGACTGGGGACGCGGTACTCGCTGGTGTGCGCGCTCTTCGTCGTCGCGGCGCCGAGCCTCACCTTCTCGGCGCGGACGCTCGCCGATCCGCTCGGCTTCCCGCTCGCGCTGACCGCGTTCTACGCGGCGTTCGTGGCGCTCATGCGCCCTTCGTCGCGCACGCAGCTCGCCTTCTTCGGCTTCGCGTCGCTCGCATCGTTCGCACGTGTCCAGTACGTCGTTCTGTTCGCGGTATACCTCGCGGCGCTCGTCGTCACGCAGCGTCGCGGCGCGCTCCGGACGCATCGCGTGTCACTCGGCATCGCCCTTGTCGGCCTGCTCGCAGCCGTCGCAGTCGGCCCGACACGCGTGCTCGGCTACTACTCGGTCGTCGTCCATCTGCACGTCGGCCTCAACACCCTGCACTGGATCGGCACCGACCTCTTCCTCATCGCGATCGGCAGCGGCATCGCGATGGTGCCCGGCGCGCTCGTCGGGCTCGCAGGCGCTCGAACGCGTGCCGAGGCGACCTTCGCGGCTCTTGCTGCGTTCTTGATCGCTGCGCTCCTGTTCGAGGCGGGCCTGTACGCCTCGAACGGCGCCGATCGCTTCCAGGGACGGTACCTCCTGGGGCTCGCCCCGATTATTCCGATCGCCTTCGGCCTGTATCTGCGCAACGGACGGCGAGCGCGCGTCCCGGTCATGCTGATCTCGGCGCTGCTCTTCATCCTCGTGGCGCGGGTTCCCCTCTCGGGCTTCGCCGTCAGCACGGGGTCGACCGACTCGCCGCTCCTCTGGGCGGTCGACCGTCTGAGCGCAATCATCGGCACAGGCTCGAGCTCGCTGCTCGTCGCGGTCTTCTGCGGCTGCGGAGCTCTCGTCGCCGTGCTCGTCGCCAACGGCCTACGGGGGCGCATCGCACTCGCCGCGTGTCTCGCCTTCCTCGTCGTCGGATCCGTTGCCGCAACCGCAGAGGACATCAGCAGGTCGCACGTGGCGCAGCGGCAGTACGTCTCGCCGCAACCGACCTGGATCGACGACGCGCACGTCGGCGACGTGACGGCCGTCTCGACTCCGCTCTCCCCTCCGGGCCTCCTCGTCGAGCAGCTGTTCTGGAACCGGTCGATCACGCGCGAGGTCGTGATGGCGAACGCCGCCCCGACCGACGCGTTTACGAGCTCACCGGTGTACGTGGGCGACGGCGGAGCGCTCGAGACGCCGTCCGGGCCGATCCGCACCGCCGTCCTCTGGAACCAGCACGGGGCGACCGCGGAGTTCCAGGAGGGCCGACAGGTCGCGTCGACGGACAGCTTCACGCTCTGGAAGCCCTCGGGCGTGGCCCGCCTCTCGCTGCTCGAGACGGGCCGCTACCGCGACGGCTGGATGGCCGGCTCCGGCTACCTCGCTCTCTGGCCGCATCCCGGCGCCAGGCTGCACGGCCGCGTCACCTTCACGGTCACGCTGCCGTGGACGTTCAAGCCGGCGAAGCTGACGATCGGCTCCCAGTCGGTCTCGCTCCGCCCGGCCGAGTCGAAGACCTTCTCCTTCTGCGTGAACACCTCGCACGAGTGGAAGGTCGCGTACAGCGGCTCGGTGACCTTCCTTCCCGATTTCCGTCAGGTCTCGGTTCGCCAGACGGTTCCGCGGTTGACGCGAGACGCAGCCTGCGGATCGTGAAACGCCCCTCAAGTCCGTTCTGCGGGCTGCCGATAGGAGACGCGACATGGACTTGATCACCGAATACTCCATCGACGATCTGCTCCGCCGCGCACACGAGCTGGAGGCTTCCGACCTCCACGTCACGCCGGGAACAGAGCCGGTCGTGCGCGTCCGCGGGCGCCTGCAGAGACTCGACGAGTTCGAGAAGCTGACGCCCGACGTCACGCGCGAGCTCGTCTATCGCATCCTTTCGACGCAGCAGCAGAAGACGCTCGAGACGAAGCGGAACGTCGACCTCGCCTATTCACTCCCGGGCGTCGCACGATTCCGCGTCAACGCGTTCTTCCAGCGCCAGGCGATCGGCGCAGCCTTCCGCATGATCCCGAGCGAGATCAAGTCGCTCGATGAGCTGGGTCTCCCCGGCCAGCTCGCGGAACTGGCCAGCAAGCCGCGCGGACTGGTGCTCGTCACCGGGCCGACCGGCTCGGGCAAGTCGACGACGCTCGCCGCGATGCTCGACCTGATCAACCGCACGCGCAGCGAGCACATCCTCACCATCGAGGACCCGATCGAGTTCCTGCACTGGCACCGCAGCTGCGTGGTCAACCAGCGTGAGATCGGCGGCGACGCCACGACCTTTGCCGAGGCCCTGCGTGCAGCTCTCCGCCAGGACCCCGACGTGATCCTCGTCGGCGAGATGCGCGACCTCGAGACGATCTCGACGGCGCTGACAGCCGCCGAGACCGGCCACCTCGTCTTTGCGACGCTGCACACGCAGAGCGCGCCGCAGACGATCGACCGCGTGATCGACGTCTTTCCGGCCGAGCAGCAGGACCAGGTGCGTGTCCAGCTGTCCGGCACGCTGCAGGCCGTCGTCACACAGACGCTCGTGCCCACGGCCGACGGCCGCGGCCGCACGGCCGCTCTCGAGATCCTGATCCCGGACGACGCCGTGCGGAACCTCATCCGCCAGGGGAAGATCGAGCAGATCTACTCCGGGATGCAGACCGGCACGTCCTCCGGCATGCAGACGATGGAGCAGTCCCTCGCGAGCCTCGTGCTCCGTCACGTGATCACCCGCGAGGAAGCGATCAATCGCTCGAGCCGCCCGGACATGCTGGTCGGCCTGATCGAGCGCGGAGTGACCCTGGTCGGGACGCAAGCTCCCGAGCCCTCACTGAGACTGGCGGAGGCCTGAGAACATGGACTTGAAGCAGGAGATCAAGCTGTCGGATCTCTTCGGGCGCAAGGGTGAGGGAGCCGGAAAGGCAAAGGCGCCGAAGAAGAACCAGGGGAAGAAGAAGGTCGCTGCCCATGGACCGTCCGAGTACGTGGGCCTCGAGATCGGGTCGTCGCAGATCGCGGCGGCTCACGTCACCAACAACGGCGAGCGAAAGCTGCACAAGCTCCATCGCGAGCCCCTGCCTGCCGGAATCATGGCGAGCGGCGAGGTGCGCGACCCGGTCGCGCTCGGCGCTGCGCTCGCGAGCTTCTTCGAGAAGTACGAGCTGCCGAAGAAGAACGTGCGCCTCGGCCTGGCGAACACGCGTGTCGGTGTCCGTCTGATCGAGATTGCCGGCGTCGACGACGAGAGTCAGCTGGCGAACGCGATCGGCTTCCGCGCCAACGAACTGCTCTCGATCCCGATCGACGAAGCGGTCATGGATTACCACGTCGTCGGCGAGGAGCGCGACGAAGAGGGCACGGTCAACCGCTCCGTCGTCGTCGCGATCGCGTACCGCGAGTCGCTCGAGAGGTATCTGACGGCGACGGACGCGGCCGGGCTCGGCGTCTCGGGCATCGATCTCGAGGCGTTCGCGCTTCTCCGGGCGATCACCGAGCCCCGGCTCGAGAGCGATCCTGCGCGCGCAGCCGTCGTCGCAGTCTGCATCGGGCACGAGCGCACGACGCTCGCAGTCTCGGACGGGCGCATCTGCTCGTTCGCCCGCGTGATCGACTGGGGCGGCTTCAACCTGACGAACGTCATCTCACGCGCACTGCGCATCTCGCCGGCCGAGGCGGAAGACGTCAAGCGCCGGCTCTCGCTCGAGCCGGACGCAGAGCTGCCGGAGGGCCTCGAGCCCGAGCAGGCCACGGAGGGCGCACGCGCGGTGAAGTCGGAGCTTCAGTCGCTCGTGCGCGAGCTGCTCTCCTCGCTGCGCTTCTACCAGTCGCAGTCGAACTCGCTCGACATTGGAGAGATCCTCGTCTCCGGCGGGACGACCAGCATTCCCGGGCTCGTCGACGAGCTCCAGCGCGAGCTCGGCGTGAAGATGATCGTGGGCGATCCGCTCAGGCGCGTCACCGGCTTCGAGGACGCCCCGGAGCAGATCGGATCCTTCGCCGTCGCAATCGGACTTGGAATCGAGGACTAGCGATGAAAGCCGTCAACCTTCTTCCTTCCGACTACAAGCAGGTCCGCCAGACCAGCATCGGAAGCGGCCTCGGCAAGCACGCGGTCGCCCTCGGCGGAATCGCCGGCGGGATCGTCGTCGCCGCCGTCCTCGGCCTCTCCTACCAGTCCGCGTCGAAGTCGGCGAAGTCGAGCCAGTCGAGCCTGGACGCGCTCAACGCTCGCATCGCTGCCGTGTCGCAGCCGGTCAACTCGACCGACCAGAGCGTGCGCGACCGGATCGAGCAGGTGACGAGCGCCGACGCGAGCCGCATGTCCTGGGACGGCCTGATGACCAACATGTCAAAGGTCCTCCCGGAGGACGTCTGGCTGAGCTCGATGAACATCCAGGAGCCGGCCGCGGGCACGGTCGTTCCGGCCGCCGCGCCGGGAGTTGCTCCCACCGGCTTCACGATGAGCGGCTACACGTACTCGCAGGCGTCCGTGGCCAGGCTGATGCGGCGGCTGTCGCTGCTGCCGTGGCTGTCCGACGTGACCCTGCAGAACAGCACCGTGACGACGCTCGGGGCGCACTCGGTGTTCCAGTTCACCATCGTCGGCGCGGTCAACGCGCTCCCCGCGAAGGAGGCATCGTGAACGGCCTCGTGACCAAGATCAAGGCCTCCCGCCGCGCGTCGGCAATCACCGTCGCCCTGGGGGTTCTGCTCGTCGGCGCGGCCCTGTGGGTCGGAGTCGTCTCGCCGAAGCGCTCTCATGCGTCGCAGCTGAAGACCGACGTCGCCAACGCGCAGACCCAGCTCGCGACCGCCACCGCGGAAGCGGCGGCGGCGAACAAGGCCGCCGCTGCGGCGGCCGTCGAGGCGATGCCCTCGGCGATGGACGAGCCGGGCATCCTCGACCAGCTGAACCGCCTCGGCAAGAGCGCGCATGTCCTGGTGGCCACGGTCGCGCCGGGGACGACCACGACGACCAATGCGGTGGCTCTCACGGTGACGGTCGACGGCAACTACTTCCAGATCCGCAACTTCCTGAACAAGCTGCGCACGCAGGTGCGTGTCGGCAAGGGCGGGCACGTGGTTGCGAGCGGCCGCCTCTTCGACGTCCAGTCGGTCAACATCGCCGCCAACGGCGGCCCGAGCGAGCTGGCCGCGACGATCACGGTCAACGCGTCGATGTACGTCCCGACGCCGCCCCCGGTGACGGCGTCGACGACAGCCTCGACCTCCGCCACGGCGGCGAGCGCAGGGAGCGGGAGCTGATGGCAGTCGCCACCGGGACGATCCGGCGCCGGCAGAAGGAGGATCAGCGGCTTGCCGCCAAGTCGAAGCGCGACAAGCTGCTCCTTGCAGGGGGCGGCGTCGTGCTCCTCGTCGTGCTTGCGATCGAGGTCCCGAGCATGGTGAGCAGCGGCTCGTCGGCACCCCCGCCGGCACCCGCCCCCGCCCTGTCGTCGCCATCGGCTCCGACGGTGGCAGGCGCACCGACGCCCGCCTCGGTCCGCCAGGATCTGAGGGCGATCGCGGCGCTTCCGTCGAAGGACCCGTTCCAGCCACAGGTGGCGCAGAACACCGCTCCCACGACGGTGCCGACACTCGCGACGCCGCCGAAGGTGCGGATGTCGCACTTCGTCTCAAAGAACCCGTTCAAGGTGCAGGTCGCCGCGTCGCAGGTAAGCGCGACGCCGATTGCGCCGCTCGCCAAGGCGCCTCATGTGACCCCGGCCGCCAAGAGGGCCAAGAAGTCGACCGTCAAGAGCGCGACCGCGCCGCTCGGCTACATCGTCATTCTCCGCTCGCTCGACAGCAAGTCGGCCGCGCTGCAGGAGGTCAAGAGGGCGCACGGCCAGGGCCTCGTCGGCGCGGCGATTCTCTACTCGTCGAAGTACACGACGCTCCGTCACGGCTACTGGGTCGTCTACCTCGCGAAGTACCCGTCGATGGCCGCCGCGAACACAGGTCTCCAGCAGGCACGCGCTCATGGCTATTCGTCCGCCTACCGGCGGCCGGTGAAAAAGTGAGGATCGGATGACTGCCTTCGCCTATACCGCCATCAACGCCCAGGGGCTCGTCACGAAGGGCGTGCTGCATGCCGCGGATCCCGTCTCCGCCAAGGACCAGCTCCGCCAGCAGGGCCTGCTCGCCCAGTCGCTGAACGAGCAGAAGTCGACCTCGGCCGGCAAGGCCCGCTTCGCCCGGATCAAGCCGAAGTCGCTGCAGGTGTTCTCGCGCCAGTTCGCGACGCTCATCCAGGCGGGCGTCAGCATCGTGCAGGCGCTGCTCATCCTCGAGGAGCAGACCGACGACAAGAAACTGGCCGTCGTGATCGCCGAAGTCCGCGAGGACGTCGAGAGCGGCGTCGTGCTCTCCCGCGCGATGTCGCGGCACCCGAAGGTCTTCAACCGCCTCTACGTCGCCATGATCGAGGCCGGTGAGGCTTCGGGAACGCTCGACATCGTCCTCGACCGCGTCGCGATCCAGATCGAGAAGGACACGAAGCTCAAGCGGCGTGTGAAGAGCGCGATGATCTACCCGACCGTCGTGCTCACGTTCGCGTTTCTCGTGCTCTGCGGAATGCTGATGTTCCTGGTCCCGATCTTCGTGAAGATCTTCGCGCAGCTGAACGGTCAGCTGCCGACGATCACGCAGCTGGTCGTCAACGCGTCGAACCTGCTGCGGGACTACTACTGGATCATCTTCCCCGCCATCTTTCTGATCATCTTCAGCCTGCTTCGCTACAAGAAGACGCCGCAGGGGCGCGCGCTGTGGGACCGCACGAAGCTTCGGCTGCCGATGAAGATCGGCGATGTCGTCCTCAAGGTCGCCATGGCGCGTTTCTCGCGGACACTCGCGACGCTCGTCTCCGCCGGTGTCGACATCGTCAAGGCGCTCGAGATCACCGGGTCGACCGCGGGCAACTCCGTGCTCGAGGACTCGCTGGTCGACATCCGCCGGCGTGTCAACGAGGGCGCGCGAATCGCGCAGACCCTGCAGGAGAGCGCCATCTTCCCGCCGATGGTGAGCCAGATGGTGAAGATCGGAGAGGAGACCGGAGAGCTCGACCACATGCTGTCGAAGATCGCCGACTTCTACGAGGACGAGGTCGACACGGCCGTCGCGGCGCTCACCTCGATCATCGAGCCGATCATGATGATCGGTGTCGGCGCGATGGTCGGCCTGATCGTCATCAGCATGTACATGCCGATGTTCAAGATGCTGAAGCTCGTGCACTGAGCCCGGGCGACCGATCACCCCTCGACGACGCGGCGGCCTCAGGCCGCCGCTCGCCGTTCAAGGGACGGCAGCAGCGCGCCGATAGGTGAGGTGGGATGGAGTCCGCCGCCGCTGTTCGCACCCGCACCACCACGCATCTCGTCGAGCTGTCCGACGGGTTGATCCTCGGCGGTCTCATCGCCGTCAGCGCCTTTCTCCGCTTCTTCCTGACCGCGCTGCGACTACCCACGCCGTTCTACCTCCCCGATGAGTACACCTACTCGGCGCTCGCCCGCGGGATCGCTGAGACGGGGCGCCCGGTGATCCGCAACGCGCCCGCTCACTTTCCGGCGCTGCTCGAGCCGCTGCTCGCGGCACCGTTCTGGCTCACCGGGGACCCGCAGCTCGCATTCCGGCTCACGCAGGCAGAGCACACGATCGCGATCTCGCTCGCCGCGGTGCCGGCCTACCTGATCGCACGGCGAGTCGGTCTCGACTCACGCTTCTCGCTCGGCATCGCGGTACTCGTGCTCGCGTCGCCGAACCTGGTCTTCGGCTCGCTCGTCGTGGCCGACCCGATCGCCTACCCCCTCGTTCTCGGCTCCGTCTACGCGGCGATCGTCGCACTCGAGACGCCTTCGCGCCGGACACAGCTCGCCGTCGTTGGCCTCGTCGGCCTCGCGACGTTCGCGCGCGTCCAGTACGTCCTCTTGGTCCCGGTCTTCGTCGTCGCAGCGGTCGTCGTCGAGCGCGGCAGCATCCGCCGCGCCGCACGAAGCTTCGGTCTCGCGACCGCGGTCTTCGGCGCCTTCGCCACTGCTGCAATCGCCTCGGGACCGAAGCGCGTCCTCGGTGCCTACGACGTGATCTTCCATCTGCACGCGTCCCCCGGGACGGTGGCGAGCCAGATCGGGCTCCACGTGCTGCTGCTCCCATTCGCCGCCGGCGTCGTGCTCGTGCCCGGCGCGCTCGTCGGCCTCGGCCGGGCGCTCATCCACCCCAGTGCGAAGGCCGAGCGTGCCCTGGGCGCGATCACGACACTCTTGGCGCTCGGCCTGACCGCCCAGGCGATCTTCATCGGGGCGACGATCTCCGGCAATTTCGGCGAGCGCTATCTGTTCTACTTCTTCCCACTCTTGGCGGTCGCCTTCGGCCTCTATGCGCGCCGCGGCGGCTCCCGAGGCTTGGTGTGTGCGCTCGCTGGACTGCTCGCCGTTCTCGCGCTTCGCTTCCCACTCTCGCACTACATCCGGCGTAGCTCGGACTCGACGCTCCTCTGGGCGGCTGCGCGTCTGGTCACGTGGAGCGGCACGTCACGAGGAGCCCTGTTCCTCGGTGTCGGCGCAGCGCTACTCGCGGCGCTCGCGGCCTGGGTTGCCTGGCGGCCGCAGAAGCGGGGGGCGGTGGCTCTCGTGGCGGCGATCGTCGCGCAGCTGGCCGTCTCGGCGGTCGCAAGCTCGTGGGCGGTTGGTCTAAGCACGGTCGACCGGCAGGCACTCCCGGCCGATCTGCGTTGGCTGGACGACACCGGTCTCCGAAGCGTCACAGTAATCGCGCCGGTCGGCAACGACTCGGGCGCCGCTATCGAGGAGATGCTTTGGAATCGCTCGATCACCGAGGTCGCGCTGCTGCCGGATGCGGCTCTCGTCGACTCGCACGACAACGTCCGCTTGCACGTGGACGCGAACGGAACGCTGACATCGCCGGCCGGGCCTGTCGACGGCCCCGTGCTGGTCGACCGAGGCAGCACCTGGACGTCCTTCGCGGGGGCCAGGCTTGCCCGCAGCACGAGCGGCGGATCGGTGGCGCCGTTCGACCTCTGGATGCCGACGGGCACGCATGTCCGGCTGGCCGCCGAGGCAGTCGGGCTGCGGTCGGACGACTGGTTGATGCGCACGGGCTGGATCACCGTTTGGCCGAGCCGGGCCGCGAGACGGGTGACGCTGCGGGTGTCGCTCCCCGACGCAAGGGCTGCCGCCGACACGATCCACTTCTCCGGGGCGGTACACACGTCCTACACGGTCCGGCCGCTGCAGACTCGGACGATCACCTTCGTGGTCCCGGCAGGCACGCAGCCGTGGACCGTGCACTGGAACTGCGACCGCTACGGCTTCCGCGGCACCTCGCCGGTCAGCTTCCTCTCGGCGCCGCCCCGCATCACCGCGGTGAGCTAGGAACCGAGCCCGTCGAGCAGGCGCAGGGGCAGGCGCGCGAGCCCGTGCTGTTCGCCCGGCGAGCCGATCTCGCCGAGCAGCAGCCGCTCGACCGACCGCCACAGAAGGCGCGTGCGGGCGATCCGCCAGCTCGCGCGCGGCCACCGGTCGAGCGCCCGCTTCAGCTTCCACGACGCCCGGTGCAGCGGCGCGAGCTCGGCCTCGAGCGCGGCCGCGTACGGCTCGAGCGACGATGTGCGCCCGGCGAGCAGGTCGCCGATCGCGGCTGCCGCCAGGTCGGCCGAGACGAAGCACTCGTACATGCCGTCGCCCGAGACGGGGTCGATCAGCCCGGCAGCGTCGCCCACGAGCAGCGCCCGCTCACCGGCGACCGTCGTCCCAGGGCGGCGCAGCGGGAGGCGGTGGCCCCGCACGTTCTCGAGCTGATCCGGCACGAGGCCGTGTGCGGCGCAGACGCGCGCGAGGTGATCGCGCAGGTGCGGTCCCTCCTCCGCCCACGCGCCCACTCCGACGTTGACGTGATCGCCCTTCGGGAACACCCAGCCGTAGCCGCCGGGAATGTCGGCGAGCTCGACGACGGCCCGATGTAGGTAGCGGTCGGCAGGAAGCGCGCCGTACGGGACGTTGCCCTCGAGCGCGACGCCGTGGACGATCGCGCCGCCGAGCGACAGCGCCTTCGCGGTCTGCCCGTTCGCGCCGTCGGCGCCCACGATCACGTCGACGTCGATGCGCTCCCCGTCGACGGACACGCCGTCGCCGACCGCCACGCGCGCTCCCTCGCGGACCTCCGCCCCGGCCTCGCGTGCCGCGTCGAGCAGGAATGCATCGAGCCGGCGGCGCTGCGTCATCCAGATCACCGGCGCGTGCGCCTTCCGGACGACCGCGTCGTGGTACCGGAAGCGGAGCTCGACGAGGTCGATGCGCTCCTCGACCACGGGCGTCGGATCGACCGGGCAGCGGCGGAACGCGCGGCTCGTCAGCCCGCCGCCGCACGGCTTGTCGCGCGGGAACGTCGCCCGGTCGGCGACGAGCACGCGCGCGCCGGCCGTCGCGAGGCGATGAGCGGTGGCCGAGCCCGCGGGCCCGGCACCGACGACGAGCACGTCGAAACGCTGCACGGCCTGAGGCTACAATGCGCGCGCCTCGAGAGGGGGTGTGCCCGAGCGGCCAAAGGGAACGGGCTGTAAACCCGTCGGCTCAGCCTACGGAGGTTCGAATCCTCCCGCCCCCACTCACTCACTCACTCACTCACTCACTCACACTTTGGACTGCACCTTGGTCACGAGCCTGGACTAGTAACAGGCGGCTCGTTGTCGTAAGATCGCGCGCAGAGCCACTTCGTGGCTGTTGCGGCTAAGTGAAAGGAAACACAGGGGGAGGGGCGCTACGCGCGTTCACTGTGTCGTGAGCTTCCTCGCGGTCTTGATCGCGGGTGTTGTCATGGTGTCGGCCTCGGGGGCGGGCACGGTGGAGAACGTCGCCGGCGTCGACGTCTCGACATCGGCGGCGCTCGTCCAGTATCTCCGGTCGCTCGACGTCGACCCGACCGGGGCCGTGATCGAGCGGGGGGCTCGCAACTATGCGGGACCGAGTTGCCCCGGGGCCGGTTGGAGTTGCACGAGCACGGCGCATCCGGTGGTGCAGGTTGCTTCCGGCGGCGGCCAGAACACCTTCAGCTGCGGAGCCGGGGACTGTGTCGTCTTGCAGGTCGCGGCCGCACCGTCGACCGCGACGAATACCGCCAAATGCGTCAGGTCGGCCGGGCTGTTGCAGGTGTGCGCGATCGTCCAGTTGAGCTCGACCGCGAACAACCTCGCCGTCGTCTACGAACGCGAAGACGGCACGAACGGGGCTTTGCAGGCGGCGTTGTCGGACGCATCGATCGTCCAGAGAGCAACGGGGGCCTCGAACACGAACACGGCCTGCGTCTATCAGGCGGTCAATCTGCTCGGATCGCAGGAGGCCGCCCGGGGCGCCCTGAGCGTCTGGCTGGGAGCGCATCAGGACATCACGATCAGGCAGGACTCGGCCAGCGGCGGGAACTCCGCCCTCGATTCGGCGACGGCGAGCGGTGCCTGCGACGCAGCGAACCCGCTGACGCAGGACCAGACGCTGACGTCCACCGCCACCGGTCGCGGTTCGATCACCCAGAACGAGAACTCGGCGAACCTGGGTGCGAACGTGACGCTCGACGTCGAGCAGAACCAGAGCGCCGGGTTCCTCGGCAGCGCCAGAGGGCCGAACGCCGTGGTTTTCGACCAGAGCGACGTGCTGACGGCGATCGCCAACACTCAGAACGGGCCGGTGACGCAGACCCAGAGCTCCATCAACGGGGGGATCCTGGGAACCGTGAACCAGGACAGCCGCGACATCTCCACGGCGAGCGCGACGCAGACCGAGACGCAGTGCGAAGACGCCGCTTCTTCCGGCCTGACGTCCTGCAGCCCGCCGAGTCATCCCGCGCCGACGTACGCACTGACCCAGACGCAGTACGGCCCGGTCAGAAAGGGCGTCGGCACTGCCACCCAGAGCGGGAACAGCGGCGATCTGTTCACCGTCAACCAGAGCTCGACTCAGAACGACAACACCGGCAGCGGTCAGACGAACGTCGTCCAGGGCGACTGCAGCACCTCCGGCAACTGCACCGTCAGCCAGAACACCGACGTCAACGGCCAGGAGAACACCCAGACCCAGTCCGGCTCGAACCTGAACACATCGACGAACTGCACCGGCTCGAGCTGCACGACCGCCTGCACCGGCTCGAGCTGCACGACGATCACTGCGGTCAGCGCCGGCGACTGGCACACGTGCGCGTTGACGAACGGCGGCGGGGTCGAGTGTTGGGGCGACAACGCTTTCGGTGAGCTCGGCAACGGGACGACGACCGACAGCTCGACCCCGGTACCCGTCACCGGGCTCTCCAGCGGGGTGGTCGCAATCAGCGCCGGCGCCTACCACAGCTGCGCGCTCACGAGCGGCGGCGGGGTCGAGTGTTGGGGCGGTAACGGCTGGGGCGAGCTCGGCGACGGGACGACGACCGACAGCTCGACCCCGGTACCCGTGACCGGGCTCTCCAGCGGGGTGGTCGCGATCAGCGCCCGCGACAATCACACGTGCGCGCTGACGAGCGGCGGCGGCGTCGAATGCTGGGGCTACAACGGCAACGGTCAGCTCGGCGACGGGACGACGACCGACAGCTCGACCCCGGTACCCGTGACAGGGCTCTCGAGCGGCGTCGACCAGATCAGCGCCGGCTTTCTGCACACGTGCGCGCTCACGAGCGGCGGCGGAGTCGAATGCTGGGGCGACAACACGTACGGCGAGCTCGGCGACGGCAGCTACACGAGCAGCCCGACCCCAATCGCCGTCGCGGGCCTTTCGAGTGGTGCGACCGCCGTCAGCGCCGCCACGGGCGGCTACACCTGTGCCCTGGCCGGCGAGGACGGAGCCGAGTGCTGGGGCTACAACGGAGATGGGGAGCTCGGCAACGGCACCCTCACCGGCAGCCCGATCCCGGTGGGCGTAAGCGGACTGTCGAGCGGGGTGGCCGCGATCAGCCCCGGCCAAAGCCACACTTGCGCGCTCATCAGCACCGGCGGAGTCGAATGCTGGGGCGACAACTCCTCCGGCCAGCTCGGCGACGGAACGACGACCAACAGCACGACGCCGGTCGACGTCAATGGACTCTCGAGCGGTGCGAACGCGGTCAGCGCCGGCAACGAGCACTCATGCGCGCTTCTGATCGGCGGCGCCGTCCGATGCTGGGGCAACAACACCTACGGCCAGCTCGGCGACGGAACGACGACCGACAGCTCGACGCCGGTGAACGTCGGCTGAGATCGGCCCCACGGACGGCGTCGCACGAGACATCTCGCGACGGCTAGTCAGTCGGCTGATCGGCGCGAACCGGCCTCTCGACCAGCTCTGCGAGGTCGCGGTCGATTGCGTCTCGTCGCGTCGTCGCACCGATGCGGGCGAAGACCGCCCGGGCGCGCTCGAGTTCTGCTCGGGCATCGTTTTCGTTCCCGAAGCTGCGGAGCGACCTGCCGAGTGTCATCCGGGCTTCACCGAGTTCCAGCGGCATGCCGAGGCTCTCGATCAACCTGAGCGCTTCGGCAAACGCAGTCGTTGCCGCTGCCGACTCCCCTCCTGCCGTCGCGACGATCGCCTCGGCGAGCAGCAGCGAGGAGCGCGCATAGAGGTCCTCTTCGGGCAGGTGGCGCCCGGCGAGGCCGACGAGCTCGCGGGCTTCGTCGAGCCGATCCTGGACGACCAGCGCTTCGACGAGGTAGCGGTATGCCTCGACGGCGACCCAGCCACCGATCTGCAGCGCGACCGGCATCGCCTCGCGCAGCCACGTCTCTGCCTCCTCCGGCCGCTCATCCGCGAGCGCAAAGATCGCCAGGCCGCGGACGAGGTTCTGCACCTGGAAGTAGCTGTCGCCG
>Ga0335079_10001350_pt1 | contig 27842 bp, 17 predicted proteins | sample Lox_Sample_33_FD_206719 | JGI IMG/M metagenome (GOLD analysis project Ga0335079, IMG submission 206719) | Soil microbial communities from Loxahatchee National Wildlife Refuge, Florida, United States - Lox_Sample_3.3 | ecosystem: Environmental > Terrestrial > Soil > Wetlands | place: USA...
CAGGCGCTCGGCTACGAGATGAACACGATTGAATTCGCCATCAAGGGCGACGTGCCTTATGCGATTGACTTCCTGAATCCCGCGCCCGATTTTGAGCGCGACCGCATCACCGAGTTCTATTTCGACCTGGCGGTGGAGAAGATGGCTAATCTGGTGATTGACCGCGCGCTTCTCGGCGTACCTTCCAACGCCTGGCCGCGCTGGGAAGAGATGCTGGGAATCGGCGCCGCCGCCGGATTTACGGGAGCTCCGAAAGCCGCGGCGGCAGGCCAGACGAGAGCGGCAGGAACCTCGAATCCTCCTCCAGGAGCAATCGCGTAGATGAACTCTGGCGCCGTCTTGACCTCAATGACACCGGACCCGGCGCAAACATGGCACGAGTTGCTGCGGGGGTCGCTGGACACGTCCACGCGGTTCACGGAACAGTTTTATGAGAAGTTGCGAGCGGAAAAACTTGTCTTTGGCGACCGCGTCCACTGCCCCTTTCTCCGGCCATTTTTTCTTTCTCCCGAAGATGAGCAGCGCGTACGCATCGTTGCCGAAACGATGGTGGAACTTGCTGAGCGAGTGACCGCTGCCGCGCTCGACGATCCTTCTCTGCTTGCGCAGTTCCATCTTCGACCGGAAGAGGAGCGGCTCGTACGCATTCACAACGGTTATGGCCCGGCGAGCACGGCTTCGCGCCTGGACGCGTTCCTGCTGCCCGATTCGCTGATGTTCGCCGAATACAACGGCGAATCGCCTGCGGGAGCCGGATACGCGGAAACTTTGGCGAACATCTTCAGCGATCTCCCGGTGATGCGGGAGTTTAAGAAGCGTTTCGAGGTACACAGCTATCCGCTAATCGCCAAACTGCTGGACGCGCTGGTGACGAGTTATATCGATTGGGGAGGAACATCTTCGCTTCCGCAGATGGCGATCGTGGATTGGCGGGGCGTGCCGACGTGGAGCGAATTCGAGATTCTGCAGGCGCGCTTTGGAGCAATGGGCGTCCCGGTGGAGCTGGCAGATCCAAGCGAGCTGGTGTTCGATGGAAAAAGTCTCGCGGCTAACGGCAAGAAAATTGACCTCGTCTATCGCCGCGTGCTGATGAACGACATCGTGGCGCGCCCGGCGGAGTGCAGGGCCCTGGTGGACGCGTATGAAGCGGGAGCAGTGTGCGTGGCGAACCATTTCCGCTGCAAGATTCCGCACGTGAAGGCATACTTTGCGGTGTTGACCGACGAACGCAATGCTTCGCTCTTTTCGTTCGACGAGCGACTGTTGATCCGCAAACACGTGCCGTGGACGCGGGTGGCCGCGGATGTGCCGACGGGACACTATGGTGAGCACATCGAACTGCTTTCATTTATGCGCCGCAACCGGGAAAAGTTAGTGTTGAAGCCCAGCGATGAGTATGGCGGAAGCGGCGTGACGCTCGGATGGGAAACGAACGAGAGCGATTGGGATGCCGCGATCGAGAAAGCCATTTCGGGCAATCACGGCTGCTGGATCGTACAGGAGCGAATCCCGATTCGCCGCGAAGTATTTCCGTTCGTGGAACCAAAAGGCCACGTCGGCTTTCGCGATATGCTCGTGGATTTCGCGCCGTATCTTTATCGCGGAAAGCTGTGCGGATTCCTCACCCGGCTGAGCGCCACGGGCCTGGCCAATGTGACCAGCGGGGGCGGGCAGGTTCCCGCATTTCGTGTTATTTCCAAACCCTGAGGGACATCTGAGCAAACTGAAATCGCAAGGAGGAAACCTCATGATCGCGAGAGCAAATCTTTCGAGGGACAAACTGTAAAATGGAGTGCGACAACGATAAAATGAGAAAAATGCCCTTCGGCGCTGCCCAAACTGCATTGATGCCTGGCGCGAAGAACGCCGTGGAAACGTGCCTTGCGGTGCGTCCCGGAGAGCAGGTCGCGCTGATCGCGGACGAGAGAAGCCGGGCCGTGGCGGCGGCGCTGGAAGCCGCGCTCGAGCGCAATCACGCGAAAACCGTGCCGCTTCTGCTCGAAGATTTCGGGCCGCGGCCGCTCAAGAACGCGCCGGAACCTGTTTTGCATGCTCTTGAAACAGCGGACGCCGGGATTCTGGCGATGACGCCGCAACCCGGCGAGCTTGGCGCACGCATGGCGATCGTGCACGTTGTCGAAAGGCGAAGGATTCGCTACGCGCACATGATCGGCGTAACGCCGCAAATCATGCAGCAGGGAATGTGCGCGGATTACCGCATGGTGGACCGGTTGAGCGACAAGCTGCGCGAACGCATGCTTCGCGCGGAGACGCTGACGGTAAAGACCCAGGCAGGCACATCACTTGCCGCGCATTTCGATCAGAAGCTGGATTGGGTAAAGACGAGCGGACTGATCAGCCCTCGATATTGGTCCAATTTGCCGGCAGGAGAGGTGTTCACGACTCCTGCGAGCGTGGATGGCACATTCGTGTGTGACGCGACGGCAGGCGACTACTTCAACGGCAAATACGGCGATCTGCAGACCACGCCGATGCGGCTGACTATCAAGTCAGGACGGCTCGCTAGCGTCGAGTGCGGACGCAAGGATCTGGAAAATGAATTCTGGGATTATTGCCACACGGACGAAAACAGCGACCGCGTCGGAGAGCTAGCGTTCGGCACGAATCTCGGCCTATCGGAAATGATCGGAATTCTGCTTCAGGACGAAAAATTTCCCGGCGTGCACATCGCCTTCGGCGATCCTTACGGCAGCCAGACCCACGCCGACTGGAAATCCAAAACGCACGTGGACGTGCTGACGCGGAACTGCAACGTGTGGATTGACGATGACCAGGTCATCGAAAACGGCCACTACCAGCTCGACCACCTCGGTTTGTCCTGAACTCTTCCGCAAATGCAAGGGAGAAACGCCCTCAAAGGTCCGAGGAGAGGTTCCAAGAAATTTGCGGCAACCCCGGAAAATCAGAATACGTGAGAGACATACTCGCGCATTTGGTGTTTCCAAAAGGGCCAATCGTGGCCGCCCATCGGTCCCCAGTTGTCCAGATGATGGAGAATGCCCTTTTGCGAAAGCACTTCGGAGAGGCGGTAGGTGGGCGCGCTGTTCTCCCAGGGTCCCGTGCCCGTGGAAAGGTGAATATCGCAGGTGGCGAGCTGCGAAAAGTTCCAAGGATCGTTCAAATTGGACAGGTAATCCACGGGATTATTGAAATAGAAATTGTCATCGTACATGCCGTCCATGAAGTTTCGCAGGTCGTAGACGCCGGACATTGCCAGACAGCGCTTGATGACGTCGGGGTGCTTGAAAAGGGAATTCGCGGCGTGATACGCGCCGAAGGAAGAGCCCATGGTAGTGATGGCGAGGCCCGGAGTCTTGCAATTGTCCCAAATGAAGGGCACCACTTCCTCGCGGAAATAAGAGTCAAACACGGACTGGACATAACTGCGGTGAAAAGGGTGAGCGGACTTGTTGTAGAAACTCAAGCCATTGATGGAATTGACAGTAAAGAACTTGATCTTGCCCGAGTCAATGAAGTCGCCGAGCGCGCCGATGAGGCCCTGGCCTTCGAGTTCCCATTCGTCTCCGGCGCTGGTGGGAAAACCCACGATGGGCGAACCCCAATGTCCATAGACGACCACGCCGAGTTCGAGCCCAAGCCGATGCGAGTACCAGCGATGAACTTCGCGTTTCATTCTGAAATCCTCGTAGGATGCGGGGAGCAGGAAGTATGCCAGCGGAGGGCACGCCGCGGCAACGGCCAGCCCATTTTCCGGCTTCTCTGAATTATGAGAAAATGCCGTTGAACGCAAGCTTCAGGGAGTCCAGCCAGCGACCAAGCCCAGGAATCCGCCGGCAAGCGATCGAACGGAGGAAGAGTCCCCATGGCAAAACGAAAAGTGAAGCGCACAGCGCGTGTCGCGAAGAGCAGCGACCGAGAGCTGCGCGAACACCTTGTCTATCTCCTGAAAGGCGGCGGAGCGCACGTGCATTTCGAGGATGCGGTGGAGGGATTCCCCGCCCGCAAGCGCGGCGTGTTTGCCAAGGGCTTGCCTCATACCGGCTGGCAACTCCTGGAACACATGCGACTGGCGCAATGGGACATCCTGGAATTCAGCCGCAATCCCAAACATGTTTCTCCGCCGTTCCCCGGCGGCTACTGGCCGAAGACGCCGGTGCCTCCGAATGAAGCGGCGTGGGAAAAAAGCGTGCGCGAGTTTAAGCGCGACCTGAATGAACTGATCAAACTGGTGAAAAGTCCGCGCACCGATCTGTACGCGAGATTTCCCTGGGGAGACGGCCAGACGATCCTGCGAGAAGGGCTGCTGACCGCCGATCACAACGCGTACCATCTCGGCGAGATGGTCTATTTGCGCCGGGCACTTGGCGCTTGGCCCGATGCCTGATCGCTGAAAACGCTTTTAGTAGGGCTTTCTGCCGGCCTGCTCCTTCCAGGCCGCGAAGATGGCCAGCGATTCCTCGCGCAGGAGCTGCACCATGGGGATGCTGCGGTCCGCGGGCGGCTTTGTCAATTCGGCGTAAATGAACGCGTCGTCGAAGCTGGCCGCAGCTGCGTCCGCGGCATTCGCCGCATAATAAACTCGCGCCGCGCGCGCCCAATAGATCGCTCCCAGGCACATCGGGCACGGTTCACAGGTCGCGTACAGATCGCAACCAGTCAATTGAAAGGAATTGAGCGCGCGGCAGGCGCCGCGAATGGCCACAATTTCCGCGTGCGCGGTGGGATCGTTCGTGGAGGCGACGAGATTCATGCCTTCCGCGATCGTCTGACCGTGCTTGACGATCAGGCATGCGAACGGCCCGCCGCGGCCCGTGCGTACGTTCTCGATGGCCAGCGCGATGGCGCGCTTCATAATTTCCGATTGCATTTGCGAGAGAAGCTCCGCAGAACAGAGTGCCCTTGTCTTCACCATTTCTCAAGCAGCCTCGCAATCCGGTGCGGGGAAGTGCTAAACATTCCAGGGTACCCTGCGAGTGTCTCCCGCAGCCTCTTCCGCGCGGAGACTCACGGAGGATTTGCAGGACAATCAAACGGCGTTAGGATGTGAAGCTGAACATGTCCGAAAAACCGGAGGGCTCGATGGTGCGAATCGAGAATGTAGGCCGACGGGGTTTCCTGAAGGGAATGCTCGGCGCGGGAGCGTTTGTGCTGAGCGTGCAGTTGCTGCCGGAACAGTTGTTCGCCGCGGATGATTCCGTCGCGGGCTCGGCGATGAATCCTTCGATGAAGGGGCCGTTCGCGCCAAGCGTCTATCTGGCGATTGATACGGACGGCACCGCGTACATCATCGCGCATCGCTCGGAGATGGGGAGCGGCCCGCGCACCGCTTTGCCGCGCATTGTTGCGGACGAACTGGACGCGGATTGGGCGCGCGTGAAGATTGTCCAGGCGACAGGCGACGAGAAATATGCCGACCAGGACACCGACGGCTCGCATTCCGTGCGTAGCTTTTTCGACCCGCTGCGCGAGGCCGGCGCCACGGCGCGGCTGATGCTGGTGCAAGCCGCGGCAAAAAAATGGAACGTGCCCGAGAACGAATGCAGCACGGGTGTTCATGAGGTTTTGCACAAAAAGAGCGGTAGGAAACTCGGCTATGGCGAAGTTGCGGCGGATGCCGCGAAGCTTCCCGTGCCGAAGAAAGAGGATGTGAAGCTGAAGTCGCGCAGCGAGTGGCGCTACATCGGCAAGGGTGTCCACAGCTACGATTTGAACGACATGGTCACGGGCAAGGCGGTCTACGGCTTTGATACCAAACTGGACGGGATGCTGTTCGCGAATGTCGCTCATCCGCCCGTTCTTGGAAGCACGCCGAAGTCCGTGGACGATTCTGCCACGCTTGCAATGAAGGGCGTCAAACAAACGGAAAAGCTCGAGGGATTCAAGCCGCCGGTAACAATGCAAGCGCTCGGAGGCGTGGCCGTGATCGCGGATAATTCCTGGGCCGCCATGGAAGGCAAGAAAAAACTAAAAATCGAATGGACCGATAGTGCGCACAGCGTTTATTCGTCCGATCCATATAAGAGGGAATTGCAGGAGACGTCGCGCAAGCCGGGGAAAGTGGTGCGCGACGTTGGCAACGTGGATGAAGCGTTCGCAAAAGGAGGAAAAATCATCGAGGCCGAGTATTACGCGCCGATGCTGGCGCACGCTTCGATGGAGCCTCCCGCAGCGCTGGCGCATTTTCACGATGGAAAGATGGAAGTGTGGGCCGCAACGCAAAGTCCGCAGGGGGCTCGGGACGCCGTGGCCGCTGCGACCGGTTTGAGGAAGGAAGACGTCACGGTTTATGTGACGCTGCTTGGCGGTGCGTTCGGCCGGAAGTCGTTTCCGGACTTTGCGGTCGAGGCGGCGGTTCTTTCGCAGAAGACCGGAAAGCCGGTCAAGGTCGTCTGGAGCCGCGAGGACGACATCCAATTCGACACGTATCACTCGGTGGCCGCCATGTATATGAAAGCCGCGGTGGGACCGGAAGGAATGCCGACGGCGTGGCTGCAGCGCAGCACGTTCCCGCCGATTGCGTCCACGTTCGACGCGGGCGCGGAACATGCCGACGCCGGAGAGATCGGCCTGGGATGGAGCGATCTGCCGTACGCGATTCCCAATCATCGCGCGGAGAACGGCGCAGCCGCTGCGCACGTTCGCATCGGCTGGTTGCGCAGCGTGTGCAATATTTTCCATTCCTTCGCGGAACATTCGTTTTCAGGCGAACTCGCGCATGCGGCAGGAGCAGATCCCCGCGAATACGAAATCAAATTGCTTGGACCGGGCAGGATTATTCCGAGATCCGAACTCGCCAAGGACTATCCGAATTACGATGGCGACTATAAGGAATATCCCATTGATACGGCGCGATTCCGGCGCGTGCTGGAAATCGCCACGGAAAAGGCCGGCTGGGGCAAGAAGAAAAGCGGAAATGGATTCGGCATGGGCCTCGCGATTCACCGCAGCTTTTTGACCTACGTCGCGACGGTGGTGCAGGTGGAAATGGATAAGGACGGCAAAGTCACGATTCCGCGCGTGGACACTGCCGTGGATGCGGGGATAATTGTCAATCCCGAGATGGTGCGTCAGCAATTTGAAGGCGCGGCCACGTTCGGCGCCAGCCTCGCTTTCTACGGCGAAATCACCGCGACGAATGGGGTAATCAACCAGGGCAATTTCGATAGTTACCCGATGGCGCGCATGAATACGGCGCCGCGCGAAACTTACGTGCATATTGTGGAAAGCGAGGCACCTCCGGCAGGCGTGGGAGAACCGGGTGTGCCGCCGTTTACGCCCGCGCTGTGCAACGCGATTTTTGCCGCGACGGGCAAGCGCGCCCGCGAACTGCCGCTATCGAAAATAGGTTTGGCGTAAGGCGGGACTCTTTCAGATACTCTCTTGCGCAAGCCGCACATCTCGCATAGGGTTCTCTGTTCTTAATTCCGCATTCGATGCCGAAAATCCCGGAGGCCCTTTTGCACAGAAAACTTTCTTTTCTGCTCACTGCATGCGCCATGGCGTTTCTCCCCGCACAAGCGCAGCGCAGGCCGGTTCTTCCGCAGATTGATCTTCCTCATCCCTACTACTATCACGAGCTCTACCTTCCTCAATTGACGAGTGGCCCGAGCAGCGTGGCCTGGGCACCCGATTCGAAGGATGTTGTCTACTCCATGGCGGGATCACTCTGGCGGCAGGAGCTCGATTCGAAAGAAGCGGTTCAGCTCACCGACGGCCCCGGCTACGACTACCAGCCGGACTGGTCGCCCGACGGAAGGAGCATCATTTACGTGTCGTATCAAAAAGATGCCATGGAACTTTGGCTACTCGATGTCCCAACCGGAAATGCGCACCAGCTCACCGAGGGAGGCGCGGTGAATGTTGAGCCGCGCTGGTCCCCCGATGGAAAGCGCATCGTGTTCGTTTCGACCTCCTACAACAAGCGCTTCCACATTTTTCGCGCGGACGTTCGCGACAAAAAGCTGGAAAACATCGTGCGACTCACCGGCGAAACGAAAAGCGATTTGCCGCGCTACTACTACAGCCCCTACGACACCGAAATCAATCCCGTCTGGACGCGCGACGGCCAGAGCATTCTCTTCATCTGCAACAAGGGCCACATTCACGGCACCGGCGGATTCTGGCTGATGAAAGCCGATCCCGGCGCCGTTGCCCACGAAATTCACTACGAAGAGACGAACTGGAATGCGCGTCCGGATTTTTCTCCGGATGGCTCCCGCATGGTTTACGGCTCTTATCTCGGGCGCGAGTGGCATCAATTGTGGGTCATGCCCGCAAAAGGCGGCGACGCTTTTCCGATTTCTTATGGCGATTGGGACGATACCAATGTCCGCTGGTCGCCCGACGGCAAAACGCTTGCGTTCGTTTCCAATCGAAACGGAAACACCGAGCTCTGGCTTCAGAGGTACGAGGGAGGGGGGCAATGGCAGCTTCAAATCGCCCAACGCCAGTACTTAAAGCCCACAATGAGCGTTTCGGTGCACGTCACCGACGAGAACGGCCATCTCGCACCAGCGCGAGTTTCCATCACCGGCGAAGATGGCCGCTTCTACGCTCCGGTGGACTCTTGGATCTTTGCGGACGATGGCTACGATCGAAGCGAACGGCCGTTTGAAGCGCACTACTTCTATACTAAAGGGAACGATAGCGTCACCATGCCACTCGGCAAATTTTACGTGGACGTGGTGCAAGGCTTCCAGCGCCCCCTGCAGTCAAAGACGACTCTCTTTGCCTCCGGCAGAAACCATGCTGTCCTTGTTCAGTTGGCCCCAAAATGGCGACTGGGCGATACAAGTGGAAAATGGGTCAGCAGCGATCTTCATGTGCACATGAATTACGGCGGAACCTACCGGAGCAATCCGGGCATCCTTGCGCAAATGGCCAAAGCGGAGAACGTCCAGATCGTGAACAATTTGATCGTGAACAAGGAGCAGCGTTTCCCGGACATCGCTTATGACGGCAAGGGAATCGATCCTGCTTCGGACGCGGAAACGCTTATCGTACATGGCCAGGAATTTCACACCAGCTATTGGGGCCACCGTGGCATTCTCGGGCCGCTGAAGCATATTCTGCTCCCCGGCTATGCGGGCTATCCCAACACCGCCGCGGCCAGTCTTTTTCCGATGAACGCCGATGTCTATGACATGGCGCATGCACAAGGCGCTTTGGTTGGCGCGGTGCATCCTTTCGATGAAGAGCCCGATCCCTTCGCCAAACCTCCGCAGAACATCGCCGACGAGCTGCCCGTGGACGTCGCTCTCGGCAAACTCGATTACATGGAAATCGTCGGTTTCAGCGATCACAAATCCACCGCCGCCGTCTGGTATCGCTTGCTGAATCTGGGTTTTCATCTGCCTGCGGGAGCGGGGACCGACGCCACCACAAACTACGCCGCGCCGATTCGCGGGAATGTGGGATTCGACCGCGTTTACGCGTGGGTGCCGGAGTGGCCTCAGAATCTCGATGTCTGGATGGACGCTCTTAAAAAAGGGCGCACGTTTGCCACCAATGGGCCACTTATCGAATTCACATTGAACGATCATGGCGTCGGCGATGAATTGCGTTTCGATGCGCCTCAGGACGCGGTTCCCTTCACCGCCAAGCTGCGCTCCATCGTTCCTGTGGATCACTTCGATGTGGTCTGCAATGGCCGCGTCGCGCAGAGCCTCAAGCTCGATGGCGCTCGAGAATCCGCCGACGTTAGCGGCACGCTTCCCCTGAACGAAAGCGGCTGGTGCGTTCTCCGCGCCTACACCGATAAAGCCGAATATCCCGTTCTCGACAAATACGCCTACGCTACCACCAGCCCGATCTACATCACCATCGCCGGGAAACCGCAGCGCTCGCCCGAAGATGCTAAATATTTTGACGCCTGGATTGCCCAGACGATTGATGTGACCTCGCATTACCACGACTGGAACTCCACGGAAGAAAAAGAAAGCGTCCTGAAGCGCCTGCGCGAAGCTCAGGCAATATTTCGTTCAAAGGAGTGACGAAAGAGCCGCGAGGTACGGATGAGCCGCTTGGACTTTGGGCGAAATGACGATAGAATGCTGGCGAAGTAAAGCGGTACACGGACATTGCGTGTTCCAGCCGGCTGTCAGAAACAAGGATTTTCCGGTCCGTAGACGCAAACGCGAACGGCAGGCGACAATATCACCGGGTTCGCTCCCCCGAAACATTTTTATGATGAACTTTTGAACGTGCTCCTGAAGCAGGACAGGGAGGCATCTTTATGATTGTGGGTGTACCGCGTGAAAGTTATCCAGGAGAACGCCGTGTCGCGCTCGTTCCGGCTGCGATCCCCAACCTAGCCAAGGCCGGGTTGCAGGTGGTCGTCGAAGCCGGAGCAGGCGTCGAAGCGGGTTATCCGGACGCAGAGTACGCAGAAAAAGGAGCGAAGCTGGTACCAAGCCGCGCCGAGGTCTTTGGCACTGCGGACATCATCGTGCAGGTTCTCTGCCACGGATCCAACGATAAAACCGGCAAAGCGGATCTTTCGTTGATGCGGCGGGATCAGGTGCTGATCGGCTTCCTGCGGCCGCTCGGGACGGTTTCAACGCTCGAGGAAATTGCGAAAACCGGCGTGATGGCGTTTTCGGTCGAACTCATGCCACGCACCACACGCGCCCAGAGCATGGACGCGCTCTCCTCGATGGCCACCATTTGCGGTTACAAAGCTGTGGTTACGGCCGCGGACAAATTGCCGCGCATCTTCCCGATGTTGACCACCGCCGCGGGCACGATTACTCCGGCGCGCGTGTTTATCATCGGTGCGGGCGTGGCGGGCTTGCAGGCGATTGCCTCGGCAAGACGCTTGGGCGCAGTGGCCTCTGCCTACGACATGCGGCCCGCCGCAAAGGAACAGGTCATGAGTCTCGGAGGCCGCTTCGTGGAGCTTCCCATCGAAGCCAAGGACGCGCAGGACGCCCGCGGTTATGCCCGCGCGCAGGACGAAGAGTTTTATAAGAAGCAGCGGCAACTGTTGGGCGAGGTTGTTGCCAAAAGCGATGTCGTGATTGCCGCTGCGGTCATCCCGGGAAAAAAATCTCCCATTCTGGTCACCGAAGAAATGGTGAAGAGCATGCCGCCAGGCTCCGTCATCGTGGATCTCGCCGCCGAGCGTGGAGGGAATTGCGAGATTACGGTACCGGGAGAAAACGTCGTCAAGCATGGCGTGACGCTCATCGGGCAGGTGAATCTGGCGAGCACCGTGCCGTATCACGCGAGCCAGATGTACGCGCGGAACGTCACTGCGTTCCTGGTGCACCTGGTGAAGGACGGCAAGCTGCAAATCAACGAAAGCGATGAGATCCATCGCGATACGCTGCTCACCCGCGGAGGTGAAATCGTGAACGCACGGCTTCGTGAATTTTTCTCGCTGCCCGCTCTGGCAGCCAAGGTTTAAGGAGGAAAGGATGCCAGCGGATTTCATCTCCAGCTTGTTCGTATTCATCCTGGCGGCGTTTTTGGGACTTGATCTCATCAAGCGCGTGTCTCCGCTCCTGCACACGCCGCTGATGTCCCTCACGAACGCTCTCGACGCGATCGTGGTGGTTGCAGCCATCATCATCGCCGGCCGGCATGAAACAAAGCTCTCGACGCTTCTGGGCCTGGTTGCCGTCGCCGCTTCCTTCAGCAACATGGTCGGCGGCTTCCTGATCACGGACCGCATGCTGCACATGTTCAAGACCGCGAAGGCGAAGAAACCATGAGCCCAGCTACGCTGCAGCAGCTCATTGATTTCAGCTACATCATCGCGGTCATTGGATTCATCCTCGCGCTCAAGTGGCTGAGTTCTCCGGTTTCCGCGATGCGCGGCGTCCTGATCGGAGAAATTGCCTCCGCGCTGGCCGTGGCCGCGACTCTCTTCGATCCGCAGGTTACTCATTACAAGTGGATTATCATCGCGCTCATCATCGGCGCCGGAGTGGGCGTTCCGCTCGGCATGGTGAAGATGACCGCTGTGCCGCAGCGAACCGCATTGAGCCACGCGTTCGGCGCGATGTCCGCCGCGCTCATCGGTATCGCCGAGTATTACGTGGGCACCGCGCACCTGACGAAATTCGAGATGGCCGAAATCGGCCTCGAAGTCATCATCGGTTCGCTCACGTTTACGGGCAGCATTATTGCCGCCGGGAAGCTCCAGGAAATCCTGCCGCAGCGCCCCATTACTTATAGAGGCCAAAACATTGTCAGCCTCTCGGTGCTCGGCACCGCTCTCGCGCTCATGGTCATCCTCGTCTTGCACCCCGGATATACGCACCTGTTTCCGGCGATGGTGGTTGTGGCACTGATTTTCGGAATCATGCTGGTCACGCCGATCGGCGGCGCGGACATGCCCACGGTCATATCACTTTTGAACTCCTACGCAGGATTCTCCGCCGCCCTGTTAGGCTTCGTGCTCAACAGCAAAGTTCTCGTCGTTGCCGGCGCGCTGGACGGCGCTTCCGGCTTCATTCTCTCGGTGATTATGTGCAAGGCCATGAACCGCTCCTTCACCAACGTATTGTTCGGCGCGTTCGGCCAGGTGCAGGCTTCCTCCGGAAAAGCCGCCGAGGAGAGAACGGTGCGCAGCGCCTCGGCGGAAGAAGCTGCCGCCATTCTCGCCGCCGCCAACAAGGTCGTGATCGCTCCCGGCTATGGAATGGCCGTCGCTCAGGCGCAGCACAAGGTCCGCGAATTGTATGACGCGCTCACCAAGCGCGGTGTGGACGTCAAATTCGCCATCCATCCAGTCGCGGGCCGCATGCCCGGGCACATGAACGTCCTACTCGCCGAAGCGGACATTCCTTACGACAAGCTTCTTGAGATGGACGAGATCAATGGTGAATTTCCCCAGACCGACGTTGCGCTGATCATCGGCGCGAACGACGTGACCAATCCCGCCGCGCGCACCGATGCTTCGAGCCCGATCTTCGGCATGCCCATTCTTGACGTGGACAAAGCCCGCACGGTTATGGTCATCAAACGCAGCATGGCCGCGGGATTCGCCGGAATTGACAACCCACTTTACTACATGGATAAGACCCTAATGCTCTTCGGCGATGCCAAGAACTTTGTGGGAAATATCGTTCGCGAACTGACCGGCAGCGGACATACCTGATCGATTTCGTGGGGAGATGACGAAGGAATCTGCGCGATACGGACGAGAGAACCAGCCCTGGACCGGACGCTTTTTGCGCGCTGCGTGATTCAAATAACTCCTTTACTTTTCAATAGTTTGGACCTATTCTGCCTCCCGGAGGAGGGGCCCTCCGAGGGGTCAATCCATGCACAAATACAAACCTGAAATCCTGCGCCGGCTGTGCGTTGCCCTGCTCGCGCTGCCGCTGTTTTTTCCTGCGAACACCGCGAGTGCGCCCGCCCATTCGACCACGCAATCCGCAAATGAAAAAGGCCTGGAACCCATCCGCAAATACATCGCCACTGGTTGGGATACTCTCACGCGTTCGCTCTCCGATTGCAGCACCGTCGTGGACCCCAAGCTCGCGCAGGAGTCCATTCTCTATCTTCCCGCGGACATCCCGATGCCGGCGAGCGTCATCGCGATGCAGGAAAAATGTCACATCCAGGTCAAACGGCTTCCCATCGTGATTCACCATCCCGGCGAATTCGATTCCGGCGCGATCACGCATCATGGCCTGCTCTATCTCGATCACAAATACGTCGTTCCCGGCGGGCGCTTCAACGAAATGTACGGATGGGACAGCTACTTCATCATCGTCGGGCTATTGCGCGATGGCCGCACCGAGCTCGCCAAGGGTATGGTTGAGAATTTCTTCTTTGAAATCGAACATTACGGAACCGTTCTGAACGCCAACCGCACGTATTACCTGACGCGATCCCAGCCGCCTTTCCTCACCTCCATGATTCTCGCCGTCTACGAAGCGGAAAAGGCCGCCGGCCACGAAGACCGCGCCTGGCTCGAGCGCGGTTACGGTTTTGCTTCCAAGGATTATGAGAATTGGGTTCATGCTCCCCACCTGGCTGGGGCCACCGGTCTCTCGCGCTACTACGATTACGGCACCGGTCCCGCGCCCGAGAGCATTCAGGACGAAGTTGGAATTCGCCGAAAAGTCGCGGCATACTTTCTGGCCCGTCCGGCGCTTGGCAGCGAATTTCTAGCCTTCAACCCCGCCGGCGAAGAACCTCTCAATGTCGTCGGGCCGCAATTCACCATGCAGGTCTGCGATGTTCAGAAGACCATGGCGCAGCCGGATTGCGATTCCGGCGGCACTGTTTCCCTCGACGCCGAATACTACAAGGGCGACCGCTCCGTGCGCGAATCCGGCTACGATGTTTCATTTCGCTTTGGGCCGTTCGGTTCGCGCACGCAATATTTCGCGCCGGTGTGCCTGAACAGCCTGCTGTACAAATCCGAAAAGGACCTCGAGACGATCAGCCGGATTCTTGGCAAAGCCGAGGACACCGCTCGCTGGCACGAGCGCGCATCTCAGCGCAAGGAGTTAATCCAGAAGTATCTATGGGATCCCCGGCGGGGAATGTTCTTCGATTACGATTTTGAGCGAGGTGCGCGCTCAACCTACGACTACGTAACCACCTATTTTCCTCTGTGGGCAGGAATCGCGACTCCGGAACAGGCTCGCGATCTCGTCAAGAACCTGGATATTTTTGAGCGTGCCGGCGGCCTGGTGATGAGTCCTTACGAGACCGGCGCCCAGTGGGATTATCCTTATGCGTGGGCCCCCAATCAGCTGATTGCCGACGTAGGGCTTCGTAATTACGGTTTCAACGCGGAAGCCGATCGCGTCTCCTACGAATTTCTGTCCGATGTCGCCGAAAATTTCCGCCGCGACTCCAACATCCGCGAGAAATACAACGCCGTCACGCGCTCCTCGGAAACCAAAGTTAGTGCCGGATACCAGATGAACGTCATCGGTTTCGGTTGGACCAACGGCGTGTTTCTCGAGCTCCTTCATGATCTTCCGCACGATCTCGGCGAAAGGCTTGCGAACGAGCAGGCGCAGCAACCTAAGAATTGAAACGCATCAGGAATCGGCACCCCGGACTTCCTTGAGGATTGCTTCGTCGGCCGCCGGCATTGCGCCTTCCTGCGAGGCCACCCAAGCACCCATGCGGTTTGCCCCTTCGTTCATCACTGCGAGTGGAGCCCCGCGCATCGCATGATGCAAGAGCGCGGCCGTGAACGCGTCGCCAGCCCCCACGGTGTCTCCTACCTTCACCGGAAACCCCGGATGCTCGTTTTCTTCCGTGCGTGTGACCAGCAGGCTGCCTCGTGCCCCGCGCGTAATGCACACCAGCCGGATTCCGAACTCGGCCACCAGCAGCCGCGCGGTCGTTGTGTCCGCCGCGGTCGGAAATCCCAAGATCTGCGCAAATCTTGGCACCTCTTCGTGATTCAGCTTCAGAATCACCGCCTGCCGCGCGGATTCGCAGAGAATCTCTTTGGTAAAGAAACTTTGCCTCAAGTTCACGTCAAATACGCACATCGCTCCCGGGCGCAGCGCTTTCAGGAATTCGCGGATCGTTCGCCGCGAATCCTCTGCACGTTGCGCCAGCGATCCGAAGCACACCGCGTCCGCACATTCTGCCAGCGTTTTCCACTCCGGCGTCCATTGCAGATGATCCCACGCCACGTCTTCGATGATTCGGTATTCCGGCTGGCCTCTGGAGTCCACTTGAACGAGGACGGTTCCGGTCGGGCGCGCCGGGTCGGTCTGGATTTGTTCCGTGTCCAGCCCGCTGGATTTCAATTGCCAGATCGCTTCCTGCCCCAGGCGATCCGTGCCAACGCGGCTCGCCACAATTCCCTTATCGCCGAGGAGCGCGGTCATGTAGGCGAAATTTGCCGGAGCGCCCCCGAGCTGCTTGCCTTGAGGAAACATATCCCACAGTAGTTCGCCAAGGCCCACGATGGTGTTTCGTCCGGAAGGCATGCTCTAGGAGAGTCGTTGAATTTTCTTGAACCCGTCGAAGGCGAGGCTGCCAATTCGCGTCACGGCTGTTTTGTTTCCTGGCTGGTTTGCAGTTGTTCGGCCAGCTTGAGCTCGCGCTCTGCGTCCGCTTCGCGCCCCAAATCGCGATAGGCCTGGCCCAGCAGGTGGTGGGGAATGGGATTCCGCGGATCCATCGCCAACGCACGCTGCAACGCCCGCACTGCAAGCGCCGTCTCGCCCTTCTTCTCCAGAACTTTTCCCAGCAGGATGTATGGTCCCGTGGACGTCGCATCGAGCCAGATGGACCGTTGCAGCAATCTTTCGGCATCATCGAATCGTTGAATCCGCGAATACGCATCGGCCAGCTTATAGTAGGTGACTGCCGATCCGGGATTGATCGCCAGCTCCTTCTCGAGCTCGGCGGTCGCTTCCGGAATTTTTGATTCATAAAGATAAAGCTCGCCCAGCAGTTCGTGCGCCAGCGGGAGTTTCGGGTCGAGTTCGATCGCCTTGCGCCCGTATTCTTCCGCAATGGGACCGAAGTCAAAACGCAACAGCATTCGCGCGGTGAAGAGATACGCCGGAGCGGAATCCGCCGGAACTCCGAACATCTTCGCAAAGGCTCCGCGCGCCTGGTCGTAACTTTTCGTTTGAATGTAGGAAATCCCCAGAATGTAGGCGGCATCAACGTTCGCGCTGGGAAACCACGACTGCACCTTCTGGAGATAGGGAATCGCCTCGCCGGGTTTCCCCGAAAGATAAAGCGACAGCCCCAGCAGTTGCTCCGCTTCATCATCGGCGGGATTCTGTTCCAATGCTTGCCGCAGGGACTGCGCCGCGCTGACGTAATCTCCTTTCCGGTAGTACGCGACGCCGTATTCGTGCGCCAGGCCTTTCAGTTCGGGGTTGCTTTTCTGCAGCTCATCGAGGGATGCCAGGGCCTCGTCATATTTTCCTTGCCCCAGAAGTTTTTCGATGTCCGCGAAGGAAGTGCTTGGAGACGGCGTGGCCGAGCCGTCAGTCTGCAATGCAACCTGCTTCCAGGCCGAAGACGCGGACGGGGACGCAAGAAGGAGAAGGGATATCCCGGAGGCGGCAATCCCAAGACTGCGATGAAAGCGCATGACCTGAACTCTCAAGAGGCAACAGCATAATGAACTGGCCGTCTTTCGGCCATAAAAAACGGGGAGCCCGCAAGGGCTCCCCGTTTGTCAGGGGTGTTCGTTAGAGATTAGAACGTTACGCGGAAGTTGAACTGGAGCTGGCGCATCCCGTTCGGAGCATTCGGCGAAGCGTCCGCCTCGATCGAGTTAATCTGCCCAGCGCCAGCGCAGTCAATACAAGTGTTTCCTTGGGCTGAGTTAAACCCAAGAACCGGGTGGTTGAACACATTGTAGGCGTCAAAGCGGAACTGCGCCGTGACCCTCTCCGTAACCGTAAAGTTCTTGGCTAACGACATGTCGTCGAAGAAAGCTCTCGGACCAGTGAACGAATCAAAACCTGCGTTCCCGATTTGTCCGCAAGCCGGCAGTGCGAATTCACCCGAAGTCGGCCGCGCGAGTGTGCACGCGTCGACGCCCGGGGCCACTGTGCCGTAGGAAAGTGCTGAGACCGGCACGAATTCATACCACTGACCATTGACCTGTCTCGGTCCCACGCTGAACTGGCCCGGAATGATATTCGGCCGGCACGGTCCCGCATCGGAGATGTGCCCACATTCGCCGATGCTGGGCGTCCACGGCAAGCCGCTGCTCCAGTTCAGAGTGTTCGATATCTGCCATCCGCCTACGAGGAAGTCAGCGGCTCGGCTAACGTTGTTGTAGTAGGTCTTCCCCCGCCCGAATGGCAGGGCATAGACGCTGCTGAGTTGAAAAACGTGATCCCGGTTCATTGTGCTGGGACCGTACGCATATTTCGGGTTCACGGAGAAATAGCCAGCATCATAGGCATAAGAATGGGAGAACGTATAGTAAGCCATAAACTGCAGCCCCTGTGAAAACCGCTTTTCCAGCTTCAACTGGAGCGCATTGTAGTGGCTGCTTGCGTCGTTGCCAAAGTAGTTGCCGACATCCACCGCGCAGCAAGTGTAGTTGAAGGGCGCGCCGTAGGTGAAAGCCGGCACACCGTTCAGGAAGAGCCGCCGGCGATCCGCGGATGGTACGAATGGAACAAAACCATGACCGCCGATGTCGGTTCCTCCTCCCACGGCCACTTCGTTCGTGTTGTAAGTCGGTCCACCCCCCACAAGCACGTGCGTGCCCTTGTTTCCGATGTACCCGATCGTGAGACTCATCGTCGGCGTTAACTGCCGCTGAATCGTGGCATTCCACGCGTCAATGGTGAGGAGCCGCTCAACCGTTGGCCGAACGCGGGGGTCCACATTGTTGAGCGGGCCGCGGAGAGGCAGAGTGCCATCCGACTGAATAAGCCCCGTAATCGTGCTGAAATCAAAGGCTGGCGGCCCTTGTGAAAGCGTAAAGACCGCGCTGCGATCATTGGTGTAGTTCGTTTGTCCAGAAAGGCTGGAATCATGAATGTCCTGGTTTGCCAGCACCGGTAGGTTCTGGGTTACCACATGCCCGAAGTTCGACCCGAACACACCGATGTCGAAGCTTCGTCCGTATCCGAGTCGCACCACCGTCTTTGAGTCCAATGCGTATGCGATCCCCAACCGCGGCGCGAACGCCTTCAAGGTGTTGTCAATGTTTCCATTCAGGCCGATGCTGTCGTATCCCGCAACACGTATCACGCCTTGATCTATATTGGCGAAGCCGCCGTTGCCTTTCGCATTCACGGTCTCCGGGAAATAGATTTCCCACCGCAGTCCGTAGTTGAAGGTGAGTTTCGGAGTGACTCGCCAGCTATCCTCGCCGTAGAAGAACCAGCGCCTCTGCCGCTCCGCGGCATTCAGGCTGGTGCTCACGAACCGGTTGAAACTGGTCACGTCGCCAAGCAGGAATGTGGCAAGGTCCAATCCACCGGTTCCCGCATCCGCCGTGTCGCCCGAATTGAAATTAAGAATCCCGGTGCGGTTGGAGTCGCTCGGCACGCGCAGATTCATGGCGTAACGGATGTCCGCTCCGAACTTAATCGTGTGGTTGCCCTTGATCTTCGTCCAGTTGTTCACGAACTGGAATTGCTGCTCGCTTTCCGTTAGAGGGCAGTTGCAGCGGCCCACGTTCAAGCCGTCACCGAAAGCTCCTTGATTAGCGCCCGCAGCGTTGGCGGAGGTGCCATTGCTCAGACCGTTGCCTGCAAAAAAGAATGAGGCCAATCCTCCGGTGTCCGGCGTGCCAAGATTCATCCCCGGTACACCGAATGCAGTCATGGGACTCTCGCTCGCATCCGAGTACGCGGTCTGTGGATTGTATTTGAAATAGCCGAACCGGAAGTCCGTCAGCAGCGTAGTGCCGATGGCCTTGTCAAATCCCGTGGCCAAGCTGTAATTGTGCACTGTGGACTGCCCGTTCAAGCCTGCGGGTCCGAAACCTGGACCGCCAAGGACTCCAAGCGACCCTTTGCCGGAGAGGTTGAAGTAATCCAAGCTGAACCGCCCGAAGACTCTGTAATCATGTGGTGCGTTGTAATCAGCTCGCACATCCATGCTGTTCTGGTTGTAAGGCCCTGAACCGTTGGCAATGAAATTGTTCAGAACCCCGCCACTCGTAGGGGCCGGGAATGCCGCGAGGATCGCCCCAGCCTGCGGCGATATTCGGCCAATGGGAATCATGTTGCCGGCAAACGCGGTCCTGCCGGATCCATCCACAGGATTTCCCGTTGCAGGATCGTAAACTTGGCCGCCCTGGTTGATTCCCGAAGCGCCTAGATACTCGCTCAAATCGCAAAAGCCCGGTGTCGCGCTAGTCGCGTTTGTCGCGGGGTTGCACGTTTGCTCGACTTCCGCGGTCGGAATCGTTAATGCATTGGTGATACCGTTCGTCTGACGAGTGCCTTGGTAATCGCCAAAAAAGAACAGCTTATCCTTGATAATCGGTCCTCCCGCCGTGAATCCAAATTGCTTAAAGCTCGCATGCGGCAGAGGAACACCCGGGGCATTCTTGAATGGATCGCGCGCCTGCTGGCCATCCCCGCGGTAGTCAAAGAAGCCCGAGCCATGAAGGGAATTTGTTCCAGACTTAGTCTGCACCGTCACGATTCCGGCAATTGCCTTTCCGAATTCCGCGTCGTAATTCTGCAGGGTAATCTTGGATTCCTGAATCGCATCGAGGTTGGGGTTGACCACAATGATTCCGAGAATCGGGTCCTGGTTATCGGTACCGTCGAGTTCGTAGGCCGTACCACTGAAGAGCTGACCCTGCACGTAAGTCTGCTGTGAGCCTTGAGGATTTTCTGTCGCCGCGTGGCTCCATCCCACCAACTTCTGCGTGCCCGGTGAGAGCAACAAAAAGTTTGTGAAATTGTTGTTGAGGACCGGCAGGTCTTGGACATACCGCGAGTTGAAAGTCGTGGATACATCCGCCCGGTCCGTCTTCAATTGCGGAATTTCGCCGGTAACTTCAACGGACTGGGTGACGGCGCCGAGTTCCATTTTTGCATCAACCGTCGACCCCGTGTCTGCGGAGACCTGAATCGCTTTTACCTCGTAGGTTTTGAAACCTTGCGCTTCCACTTTTATGTTGTAAATATCGGGAATGAGGTGCGTAACTGCGTAGTTCCCGCTCTCGTTGGACGTAGTCTCAACGGCGGTACCTTTAGTTGCGGATGTGACCGTAATTTTGGCGCCCACAACCGCGGCACCTTGCTGGTCGGTGATTGTACCGATAATGCTTCCGTAGACTGCTTGGCTTAGAATTCTTGGTGCTGCGAACCCCAGTACGAGACAAAAGACAAGAAAACACCCTACGTAGGAACGCCTGCTCATTACACCCCTCCTGAACGACCATCTCCGCACAGAGCCCGGCTACCCCAGCCGACCTTCCGTACGTCATTACTGATCACTAACGAACGCTGGCAGCGAAGCTAACTCGAAAAGTCCCGCGAGGATGTCTAGCGACTTCGGTTTACGCGGGAACCTGCTTAGCCACGTGCCTCCAAGCGTGCCCAAGTCATACGACCGTCCACACCTGTGCCGGGCCCTCGCCCCGGATCTACAACGTTACAGTTTGCGATACCTGAGTTCGAGACACGCCGACACAGACACGGCCTGCCTTCAAACCAAATAATTGTTCCGACTTATCGGACTTTTGAACGGTCGAGGAAAGTCTCATTGGGTTTGATACGGTTACAACGAATAAATCTAACTGTTGCAAGTAGATGGAGGGCCTGATACACTTATGTTACATCAGAGTAACAGGGTGGGTCGTGACGGATTGGGACCAATTTCATGCCCAGATCGAGAAACTGACCGCGAGCCATGCTCTGCACGGTTCCGAATCTCTCTGCAAATTGCTGCGTTATCTGGCAAAACAGGCCCTTGAACACCCCGGGGTTGCGGTTAAAGAATACCAGATTGCCACGGAGGTGTTCGCCCGGCAGCCGGATTTTGACCCTCAGCTGGATTCCATGGTCCGGGTTCAAGCGGGGCGTCTCCGTTCAAAGCTTTCCGAGTACTACAGCACGGAAGGCATGAATGACACCGTGGTCGTCGAGCTTCCCAAGGGCAGCTATGCGGTAGCATTTCATGTGCGGTCACATCCCGCAGCAGGAAACGGAGTAACAGACGAGCAGTGGCATCACGCGGCGGAAAGTCGCAAGCCCACACGATGGATGATCACCTCCGTTGTCCTCGCCGTGCTCCTGGTGGGCTCACTGGCGAGCTTGACTGTGCTTCTCTTGATGCGGCGCGAAGCTCCTCCCTCCGCTGCGAATTTAGCGCCGAGCATCCCGCCACCGGTCCAGATTTTCTGGAACGGGTTTGTGACTGGGCCGGACGAACCGTGGGTGATCTTCAGCAACGCTGCTTTTGTCGGGCGGCCCGACACGGGAATGAGATATTACGTCGCGGCGCGCGATAAGAACGCTTTCATCCTCGACCACTACACGGGCGTGGGAGAAGTGCTCGCGGTGCACAACCTTGATCGCGTATTCACGGAATTGCGCCGCACGTTGCGCGTCAAACGCGGAAGCCTCTTCTCCTTGGATGACGCGAAGAACAACGATTTGATTTTCATCGGCTCCCCCTCCGAAAACCTGACGCTCCTCGAAATTCCCAGCACGCAGGATTTCATCTTCCGCAGTGTCACCAGCGGCCCGCGCGAAGGCAACGTGGAAATCATCAATGTCCATCCGGAGGGGGATGAACCAAAGGAATTTCTGGCCACGCCGTCGAACGTGCCGCTCACCGAAGATTACGCCGTGGTGGCCTACACGCGCGGAATCAATCCGGATCATTCAGAATTGATTCTTGCGGGAACCACGACGCTGGGCACACAGGCGGCCGCGGAGTTCGTGACCAACGAAAACTACCTCGCCGTGCTTCTCAAGCGCTTGAACGTGGACAAGCCGAGCGAACTGAAACCGTTTGAATCCGTGATCCGGGTAAAGGTGGCTCGCGGCGTGCCCGTGGAATCCCAGCTTGTGGCCCTACGGAAATTAAAATCGTAAGCGGCGGCGAAGCGAACCTCGAAAATCCTTGCACTCCCGGCGTTCCACTGAAGAATTCAAGTGAGAGGCGGTTTCAGGCGCGGATCGAGGGCGTTGGCCTTGAGGAATTCCTCCCTTGCGGCGTCATTTTTCCCCTGCTGGCGAAGCGCCATGCCGAGCTCATAGTGCGCGGGAGCGTAATTCGCGAAGGAATTGATGGCGGAGCGGAATTGGGAGATCGCGCCATCGAGATCGCCGGCATTGCGGAGCCGTTTACCGGAGTTCGTTGCGAAGACCGCGGCCTGCATATTGGTTTTCTCTCTCGCAAGTTCAGCGCCTTTGCGCGCCTCTTCCGCGGCGCCTTCGGAATCTCCCAATTGGCGCAATACGCCGGCAAGCGTGATGTGCGCGCCGGAAAATTGCGGTTGAAGGCGGATCGCTTCGCGCAACGCCGCGGCGGCTTCCGGCAATTTTTCCTGCTGTTTCAGGACAGTCCCCAGCGTGTAGTAGGCCTCGGCGTAGTCCGGCTTGGTTTTGATGGCCTCGCGCAATTGTTTTGCGGCCGCATCAAAATCCCCTTGTTGCCAGAGCGTGACTCCCAGCGTGTACGGCGGATCCGGCAAGCGGGGATCGAGTTGTTCGGCTTTGCGCAATTCTGCGGCGGCGGGGCCAAGCTGATCCTGTAATTTGAGCGCGAGTCCCAGATCGTAGTGGAGCGTCGCGTCGTCAGGAGAAAGCTTTAAAGCGGATTCAAACTCGGACTGGGCCGCGGCAAAATTCGCTACCTGGAGATACGCAGCGCCGAGATTCGCCTGATAGCCGGTATCATCGGGCCGGGTGCGAAGAGCGGCCTGAAATTCCGTGATCGCTTCATCGCCATCGCCGGTCTGCAAGAGCGCCAAACCAAGATTGTTGTGGGCCTGGGCAAATTGCGGCTGGAGGCGAACCACCACGCGAAACGCGCCGACCGCCTCATCCGGATGGCCGGTGTGCTGAAGCAGCAGGCCGAGCTGGTTCTGCGCATCGGGCTGATTTGGGTCGAGCTTGACGGAGGATTGAAAAGAACCGATGGCCTTGGCCGGGTCATTCTGATCGCGATAGGCGAGGCCGAGGAAATATTCGGCCTGAGCGTTTTGGGGCAGAAGCTTGACGGCGCTTTCGAGCTGGTCCTCGGCTTCGGGTGATTTCTCTCCTTGGAGTAAGACGCCAAGATGGAGATGCGGTTCGCCCGAATCCGGCGACAAGCGAATCGCCTCACGAAATTGGGCTTCGGCTTGCTTCATCTGCGAGAGCTGGACGAGGACGGAGCCCAATTCATCGTGCAGGTCGGAGCGAGCAGGTTCTAGGGCAACAGCATCGCGCAAGGATGCCGAGGCGGCATCTGTGTCTGCGTCTGCGTCGAGCGCATGAGCCAGAGTCCGGTGCGATTCTGAATTTTTCGGAGCGTAGCGGATGGCCAGGCGCGCTTCGGCGATGGCCGCTTTGTCATCGTGATTTTGCAACAAGGCGTTCGCGAGATTGATATGGGCTTCGGCAAAATCAGGTTTCAAGCGGATGGCTTCCCGAAACTGAGAGAGGGCCGGATCAATTTTGGACTCCATGAAAAGCACAAAGCCAAGCGAATTGTGGGCCTCCGGACTGCGCGGAACGAGTTTTACCGCTTTTTGAAAGGAAGAGCGGGCGGATTCGAGATCGCCTTGGCGCAGCGCCGCGATGCCCTTTGCATAGATCGCGTTGGCGTCTTGTGTGGCGGGACGCTCGTTTGCGGCGGGGTTCGATTGGGCCGCGGCTGCGGGAGAAAGAAACCCGAAAAGAAGCAGCACGGAACATACGCCAGTGAGCTTCATCCTGGAGGCTGCGAGGTTCGGCACGGAGAGTTCGGTCCATTTGGCGCAGAGTTCGCGCCCGAAAAATATACTAACACTGATGCCTGTGGCGCTTCGGAGAGTTGCGATATCAAGCGGCTTGACGAGTCCTGCCATGAAACCTAGGATGCCAATGGACCTATGAGTTTGCAATTTCTCCGGTTGCGCGGCGTATCTTTGCTTGGACCCCTGCTCTGTTTTGGAGCACTCCTGCCCTTGCTGCACGGCGCACAAGAAAAGCAGTCCGCACCGAGCGCGAAGCCGATCGCCTACTTCACCGACGAAGCGCAAAAGGCCGGACTCACGATGCACAACGTGTTCGGCGGCGTGGACACGAAGCAATACATTATCGAAACGACGGGAACAGGCGTGGCGATTTTCGATTATGACAACGACGGATGGCCGGACATCTTCATCGTGAACGGCACCACGCTAAATACGCTGCCGGCAAAAACGCCGCCGACGAATCATCTCTATCACAACAATCATGACGGCACGTTCACGGATGTGACGGAAAAAGCGGGACTCGCGCATGGCGGCTGGGGCCAGGGAGTGTGCGTGGGCGATTACGACAACGACGGCTACGAAGATCTCTTTGTGACCTACTACGGGAAAAACGTGCTGTACCACAACAACGGCGACGGGACTTTTACGGACGCGAGTGAAAGAGCGGGCGTTGCCGGGACAGGAAAGGATTGGGGAACCGGTTGCGCGTTTTTGGATTACGACCGCGACGGGAAGCTGGATCTTTTCGTCTCGAATTACGTGGATTTTGATCTGAAGACCGCGCCGAAACCCGGCGAGCGCGCTGCCTGCTTGTGGAAAGGCGTTCCCGTGATGTGCGGACCGCGCGGATTGCCCTGGAGCAAGAATATTTTGTACCACAATAACGACGATGGAACATTCACGGACGTGACCGAGAACGCCAAGATTGACAAGACTGAGGGGCACTACGCGTTCAGCGTCTCCACGTTCGATTACGACGACGATGGGTGGCCGGATATTTTTGTGGCCTGCGACAGCACGCCAAGCATTCTCTATCACAACAACCGCGACGGAACGTTCACCGACGTCGCAGTGATTGCCGGAGCCGCGTTCAACGAAGACGGCAAGGAACAGGCGGGTATGGGCTCGACGATTGGAGATTTCAACGGCGACGGCAGGCTGGACATTTTCAAGACCAATTTTTCCGACGATACCTCCACGCTTTACCGCAACAACGGGGACGGAACGTTTGATGATGTGACCTTCGCGGCGGGGCTCGGCCTGCACACGCAATATCTCGGCTGGGGCACGATGTTTTTCGATTTTGACAACGACGGATGGCCCGATCTTCTGCTGGTGAACGGACATGTCTATCCGGAAGTGGACAAGCAGCACCTTGGCAGCGATTACGAAGAACCGCGAATTCTGTATCACAACGACGGGCAGGGAAAATTCGTGGATATTTCGGCGACGGCGGGGCCGGGAATTACGACGAAGAGTTCGTCGCGCGGAATGGCAATCGGAGATTTGTGGAACGACGGAGAGTTGTCCGCGGTGGTCAGCAACATGAACGAACTGCCGAGCCTGCTGGTGAACCAGGTGCGCACGACGAACCACTGGGTGGCGATCAAGACTGTGGGAACGAAATCGAACCGCGATGGCATCGGTGCCAGAATTCGCGTGCATGCCGGAACGCGAACCTGGGTGGATGAAGTGCGCAGCGGGTCGAGCTACGACTCGAACAGCGACATGCGCGTGCATTTTGGATTGGGAAGCGCCGCGAAAATTGATTGGGTCGAGATTCGCTGGCCCTCCGGACTGACGGAACGTTTCGAGGATCTGGCGGTGGACAAGATTCATACGTTGAAGGAGGGAACGGGAAAGGCGGAAGCCGGGACTCGAAAATAGAGGCCCGAAAAGCGAAATTGGGAATGCAAAATTCGTAAGGCCCCTACCCCCGCCCCCCTGTTTCTTGCAAGTGTTGATTCCAGAGAAGATAAAAATAGCGTTTTCGGAAGTGTTCATTCTAAACGCGGTTACAGGCGCAATTATTGCAAGTGTTGATTTGAAAGAAGATAAGGGAGGGTGAAGAGTGGCAGGGTGCCGAGGATGGGGTGAGGAGGGGAGCGCGATTTGACCTTCAAAATTCATAATGGATGTTACCACATAGGTTACTTAATGTCAATAGAAACTTGTTAAGCTGTTGAGGGCGAAGAAGATAACGGGGGCAAGGAGAGTAGTTGGCTGGCCGTGAGCCAAGAAAGGGATGAAAAGCAGCCCCGCCCCTGCGGAACCTGCAAGGATGGGCGACGCAAGATCTTTTTGCAGGTTCAAAGGTTGGCCAACAAGGGGACGACTTACCAGAAGCGATGGACTTTCTGGTTTGAACTCAAGGTGGGAGCGCCGAATACAACGGCAGGCCGGTCAGGCGCGCGATTCGGGCAAAATCCTTGTCCAGAGTGAATACGCTGGCACGATGCTCCATCGCAATCGTCGCGATCAGCGCATCAATGGTGGTCAGGCTCACTCCTTATTCATGCGGCGAAGGAACGAACGGAAACTCGCGAGGCCCGGGATGCGGAGCAGAGAGACTCAAACAGGCGCGAGGGGGACAGCACCAGAAGCATCGCCTCGCCTAGATGAAGTTGCCGCTACTTGGAAGGAGGGAAGGGGACGGAGCGGGAGATGCCGGAGGATTCGGTGACGTAATAGAGGCGATTGGGTGGGAGGTTCTTGAGGGAGTCCACGGCGCCGGAGGGCCAGCGGATTTCGAGGAGGTCCACTTTTTCGGCGAGGCCGATGCCGAAGTGGACGCGAAGATCGCTCTGAGAGATGTAGCTGCCGCCGCTGCGGACTTCGTCAATCTGGCGATGGGGCTTGGATTCGGCTGGGGGCGAGGTGACGCAAAGCAGGCGCGCGCCGATGCCGCTGCGATTGGACTTCACGCCGATGGTGCGGACCTTGATCCAATTGTGCTTGAGGCTGGAATCGCAGCGGATGAGCTGGGGAAAAGCATTGACGCAGTTGACGGCGAAATCAAGGTCGCCGTCGTTATCGAAATCGCCGAAAGCGCAGCCGCGCGATGGAGTGGGAATGGAAATGCCGGGTCCGGCTTTTTCCGAAATGTCCTCGAAGCGGCCATTACGGAGATTGCGATAGAGCAGCTTGCGCTGAGCATAGCCAGCTTCGGTGCGGAGTAGCTCGACTTCGGGATAGACGTGGCCGTTGCAGATGAGAATGTCCGGCCAGCCGTCATTATCGAAATCAATGAAGCCGACGCCCCAGCCGAGATATTGCGTGTAGCGTCCGAGGCCTCCGGCATAAGTGGCGTCCTCAAAATTGCCGCCGCCGAGATTGTGGTAGAGCGACGGCGTATCGCCTGCGAAATTCGTCTTGACGATATCGAGATTGCCGTCGAGGTCGTAATCGCCGGCGGAAACGCCCATGCCGGCCTGAGGTTTGCCGTCGGCACTGAGAGCGCAGCCGGCTTCGATGGCGATGTCTTCGAATTTGCCGTTCTTTTTGTTCTGGTAAAGCGCGCTGGGAG
>Ga0335079_10001351_pt1 | contig 27830 bp, 17 predicted proteins | sample Lox_Sample_33_FD_206719 | JGI IMG/M metagenome (GOLD analysis project Ga0335079, IMG submission 206719) | Soil microbial communities from Loxahatchee National Wildlife Refuge, Florida, United States - Lox_Sample_3.3 | ecosystem: Environmental > Terrestrial > Soil > Wetlands | place: USA...
ACCAGTCGATTGACCCCGAGCATCTCCTTGCCGCGCTTGTCCAGGACAGCCAGGGAGTCGTAGTGCCGATTCTGCAGAAAATCGGCGCAAACGTCGACTATATCAAGATCAAAGTGAATGAGGCGGTCGAGCGTCTCCCAAAAATATCGGGGACGGGACTGGCAAATCAGTTCATCGGACAGACTCTGAATCAGGTCTTCGATGCGGCTTTGAAAGAAGCTGGGGTTCTGAAGGATGAATACGTCAGCACGGAACACCTTCTGCTCGGCCTCGTATCGGTAAAATCCGCATCTTCGAAGCTTCTGATCGATCAGGGTGTGACCAAGGATGAAATCTATAAGGCACTCAAGGATATCCGCGGCACGCAGCGAGTGACTGACCAGATGCCGGAGGAGAAGTACCAGTCACTCCAGCGCTTTGGCCGCGATCTGAACGAACTTGCCCGCAAAGGAAAGTTGGACCCGGTCATCGGGCGTGACGAAGAAATCCGCCGCGTCCTGCAGGTGCTTTCACGAAGAACGAAAAACAATCCCGTTCTCATCGGCGAGCCGGGAGTCGGCAAGACAGCAATTGCCGAAGGTATCGCACATCGGATCGCTCAGGGGGATGTCCCTGAAAATTTGAAATCCAAACGAATCATTGCTCTCGATATGGGAGCCCTGGTTGCCGGTACGAGCTTCCGCGGGCAGTTTGAAGAACGGCTGAAGGCGGTTCTCAAAGAGGTGACCGAATCTGAAGGGGAAATTATTCTCTTCATCGATGAGCTGCATACACTCGTCGGAGCCGGCGCTGCGCAGGGAGCGGTTGATGCGGCAAACATGCTCAAGCCCGCATTGGCGAAAGGTGAATTGCGCGCCATCGGTGCGACAACCATTGATGAGTATCGGAAGTATATTGAAAAGGATGCGGCTCTCGAGAGGAGATTCCAACCTGTTCTCATCGACGAACCGACGGTGGAGGATACGATTTCCATCCTGCGTGGTCTGAAAGAACGGTATGAGGTGCACCACGGTGTACGTATCACCGATGGTGCTATCATCGCGGCGGCTCAGCTGAGCCACCGCTACATTAGCGACAGATTCTTGCCGGACAAGGCGATCGACCTGGTTGACGAGGCAGCTTCAAAGCTCCGGATTGAAATTGATTCTATGCCGGAAGAGCTCGATGAAGTGGAACGGCGCATCAAGCAGCTCGAGATCGAACGGGAAGCCGTTCTGCGCGAAAAAGACGAAGCAACGAAAGAGCGCGTCGGCCAGATCCAGAAGGAACTTGCCGAGCTGAACCAGCAGCGAAGCTCCCTCCGCGCCCACTGGCAAAATGAGAAGGAGCTCATTCAATCGATCCGTACCATGAAAGGCGAGATCGAAAAAGCGAAAACCGAGGCGGATCAGTTCGAGCGACAGGGGAATCTCGCGAAAGTTGCCGAGCTCCGGTATGGCGTCATTGCGGCACTCGAGCGAGACCTGCAATCAGCCGACAAGAAGCTGGGATCGGTCCAAAAAGACAAGAAGATGCTGAAGGAAGAGGTTGATGCGGAAGATATTGCGGAGATCGTTGCGCGCTGGACGGGGATACCCGTCAGCCGCATGCTGGAAAGCGAACGCACCAAGCTCCTGCATCTCGAAGACCGTCTCCACGAACGGATCGTCGATCAGGAAGAAGCGGTTCATGCTATCAGCGATGCGATCCGGCGCAGCCGCGCCGGCTTGCAGGACGAAAAACGCCCGATCGGTTCCTTCATCTTCCTGGGAACGACCGGAGTCGGAAAAACCGAGCTCGCGCGTGCCCTCGCGGAATTTCTCTTCAATGATGAAAACGCACTGATCCGCATCGACATGAGCGAGTACATGGAGAAGTTTTCGGTTTCCCGGCTCATCGGTGCTCCTCCGGGGTATGTCGGATATGAAGAGGGCGGGCAGTTGACTGAAGCCGTTCGTCGGAAACCGTATGCCGTTGTTCTTCTTGATGAGATCGAAAAAGCGCATGCAGAAGTTTTCAACCTTCTTCTTCAGCTCCTGGAAGATGGGCGCCTGACCGATAACAAGGGGAGAACGGTCAACTTCAAGAACACGATCGTCATCATGACATCGAATATCGGCTCCAATCTCATTCAGGAGAAGCTGGGAAATCAGGCAGACGTCAATGGTGAGCTTGAGGAGATCTATGAGCAGCTCCGCGTTGCTCTCTTCGAACTCCTGCGGCAATCGATACGACCGGAGTTTCTCAACCGCATCGATGAGATTATCCTCTTCAAGCTGCTCAGTGCCGAAGACTTGCGAAAGGTCGTGGATCTTCAGCTGGATCGCGTGCGCCACATGCTCGAAGGAAAACGGCTTACTCTCGAGGTGACTGACGAAGCAAAAGACTGGATTGCAAAACTGGGATATGATCCGTCGCTCGGAGCACGTCCGTTAAAACGCGTAATCCAGAAATATATCGTCAACAAACTTTCTGAGAGAATCCTCTCCGGCGCATTTGTGGAAGGGGATGCTGTTCGGGTAATTCTCGATCACCGGGGTTTGATTGATTTCGAGAAAATCCTCCATGATGCGGTTCCCGCATAGAAAATCAACTGAATCAAAGCGGCAGCATCGGATAGGTATCGGTGCTGCTGCTCTCTCTCCCGATTGATTTTCATCCCCAAATTCGGTATTTTTCATTGTATCACCATCACACACCATCACTGCGGACTTGCTCCGCGATCTGTTCATACCTGACCGAACAATTCTGTACCTGATCGTCACCAGGTTACGTGTTCTCTTGAGCTACCGTTAATTCACGACACAACGTTTCTGTACAGCATTTCCCTGAACTTCTTCTGCAGGACGGAGATGGGGTAATGACTGTTTCAAATTCATGTGAAAGGAGATAACCGTAATGTCTTCGAAGAAAGCGGATCTTGCGGGACCAGGGATTGGGAACTACGATGAACTCAAAAATGTCCTTCCGGGCGACTATCGCTCAGCGCTCACCCCAAAGGAAACTCAAATCGCCCTCACGGCCCTGAAACGATATATTGAAGACAATCTTTGCAAGGAGCTCAACCTCATCCGGGTTGAAGTTCCTCTGATTGTCGACGTTGAGAGCGGTGTGAATGATATGCTGGACCGGGACGGATCCCGGACCCCGATTCAATTCCATATCACGAACGACTATAACAAGCACCCTGTCGATGCACAGGTCGTGCAGGCGGCGACGAAATGGAAACGGGTCGCTCTGAAACAATTCGGCATGAAGATCGGAGAAGGCCTGGTGACCGATATGCGCGCAGTACGGAAGGATTATTTCCTTGATCACGACCACAGCGCGTACGTCGACCAATGGGACTGGGAGCGGGTGATGACTGCTGACCAGAGAAATCTCGATTTTCTGAAAGACATCGTCAGAAAAATCTGGAAGGTCATCAAGGGCGCCGAGATATATGTCAATGATATGTTTCCGAAGCTCAAGAACAGCAAGTACCCGAAGCTTCCCGACGAGCTGACATTCCTTCACGCCGAAGAACTCCTTGACATGTTTCCGGATCTTCCCCGCAAGGCGCGGGAAACCGAAGTTCTCAAGAAATATCCGGCGATCTTCATTGTCGGCATCGGATGGCCTCTTGCCGACGGGTATCCGCACGAAATGCGTGCCGCTGATTATGACGATTGGGTGACTGAATCCGTCAAGAAGAACGGCAAACAGATGCACGGTCTTAATGGGGATATTCTCGTGTGGAATCCGGTGACGAAGCGCCGGCACGAATTGACGTCGATGGGAATCCGGGTAACGAAAGATACCCTGAAGAAACAGCTCGAGATGTCGAAGCAGATGGATTTTCTGAAGCTCCCGTATCATCGTGCGATCGTGAATGATGAAATTCCCCTCAGCATTGGCGGCGGCATCGGCCAGTCGCGGACATGCATGCTCCTTCTCCAGAAGGCGCACCTGGGAGAGGTCAGCGTGACGGTATGGCCAAAGGTACTCAAGGAGATGTGCGCCGAAAAGAATATCATGGTTCTTGAATAAGAAAACATCGAAGAATCCCGGCCACGGAATTTATCTGTGGTCGGGATTTCTGTTTTTTTCCGGCTGATGTGCCTCCGTGAATCCCGCCCATTCCATTGTTTTTCGGTTCGGATTTTAGTATGTTTGTTGGAAGAATTTCTGTTTCAGTATCACATCTGATTGTTCATGATATCGCTGATTGTGCACGGAGGCGCCTGGGACATTCCCTCGAATGAAGTGGAAGCTCACCGGACCGGCTGCCGCGTGGGCCTGAATGTCGGCTGGAAGATTTTACGCGACGGCGGACGGGCCGTCGACGCCGTCGAAGCATCAATACGCTCCCTGGAAAATGATGAAACATTCGATGCGGGATTTGGATCGCATCTCAATGCCATTGGTCAGGTGGAGCTCGATGCCAGCATGATGGATGGCAAAACGTTCCGCTGCGGGGGAGTTGCCGGCGTACACTGCATCAAGAACCCCATCTCCCTGGCGCGGAAGATCATGGATGAAAGCGAGCATGTACTCCTGGTGGGCGAAGGGGCCGAGCGATTTGCCATGCAGTACCGCATCGATGCCTGCAAACCGGAGGAACTCATTACACCGCGCGAGCTCGACCGGTGGGAAAAACTCAAGCACCGCGATGATTTTAATTCGAAAGATGCCTTCCGGAAATGGGAACAATCTAGTGATACCGTTGGAGCAATAGCCAGAGATGACCAGGGGAACATCTGTGTCGGTACCTCGACCGGCGGAACATTGAATAAGTACCCCGGAAGGGTCGGAGATTCGCCGTTAATCGGATGCGGGACGTACGCGGACAACGAGATCGGCGGTGTTTCTGCGACAGGATGGGGTGAAGCCATTATCAAGGTCGTTCTGGCGAAATACATCATCGACTCCATGGACCAGAACGGGCATGATCCTCAGGCAGCGGCGGCACGGGGAATCCAATATCTCGAAAAGAAGGCCGATGGATACGGAGGGGTGATCGTCATGAACAATTCCGGAAAGTTCGGCGTGGCGTATAATACACCTAAAATGGCACGGGCCTATATTAACTCGGAGATGCGCGATCCGGTCGTCGATGTATGAATCCCTCATCCCTGATCGGCCACGTTCTCGACCTTCTTGATAAGGTCGATCACTCGAAACAACCGGCCGACAGGACTGCCGCCGATTTCTTTCGTTCAAAATCCTACCTGGGTTCCCACGACCGAAGGTATATTGCCGATACGGTCTTCGGCATCATCCGCCACCGCAGGTATGTTGAAGCTCTCCTCGAGGAATTTGTCGATCGCCACCCTCAGGATGCCGTCCTGGATTCACCACCTCATCGTTATCTGTCGGTTCTTGCCGGATTTTCCGTGCTCGCCGGTTGCATTGGAGATCCAACCGCTCCCGTGATCTCGATCCCTGATGCAGTTTGGAAATCAAAATTTCCGAACGTGGATTTGAGTTCTTTTTTGCAGTGGTTTAATGATCATTCATCTCTCGATTTTCTTCCGCCGGATAATTCCACCGTCTGTCTGGGAGTACGATATTCTTTTCAGGACTGGATGATTGAAGAGTGGAAGAAGAGCATCGGTGATGAGCTGGAGCCGTTTCTCGCTGCATGCAACACACCTGCGCCGACGACCCTCCGAGTGAATCTTTCAAAGGTCTCACGCGACGAGTGCAGGATGCGGTTGGCAGCAGAAGGAATTGAAGCGAGAGAAACTCAGATCTCCGCCTCAGGGCTGGTAGTTCGGAAGCGATTTGGCTCACAAGCGTTGCCTGCATTCCGGGATGGATGGTTTGAAGTGCAGGACGAAGGGAGCCAGCTTGTCTCGCTCGTTGGTGCGCCATCCCCAGGGAGCGTCGTGATCGATGCATGTGCCGGGGCGGGGGGAAAAACGCTCCATCTTGCCGACCTGATGAAGAATCAGGGGAAGCTCTTTGCCGTTGATATCGAACCAAAACGGCTTGACGAACTCAGGAGAAGAGCCAGCCGGGCGGGAGCGACGATCATACATCCGATGCTGCAGAATGAAATCATCCCCGATCGATTTCGGAATCAGGCGGATCTTGTCGTGATCGATGCTCCGTGTACGGGAAGCGGAACGATCCGGCGGAATCCCGGATACAAGTGGTCGATCTCGGCAGCACTTCCGGAAACGTATTCGCGGATACAAACGGATATTCTTGAATTCAACGCGCCGTTTGTCAAAGAGGGAGGCAATCTGCTCTACGCGACCTGCTCGTTGTTTGAACGCGAAAACCAGGCGGTCATTTACGGCTTTCTCTCGCGCCATGCCGAGTTTATGATTGAAAAAGATCTGCCGTTTCAAGCATCGAAGGACGGGTTTCTTCTCTTTACTCCTCACAAACATCAGACGGATGGATTCACCATCGCGAAGCTGAAGCGGATCGGATGATTCTTGCAAGTTCTCCCCCCAGTTTGTAGATTACGACAAGCCCCTCAAAATCCGAATAACCTCTTCAAGAATATCACATGAATCCCGGGTTGAAATGCTGCTGTATCGTCGTCTGCACGATGCTTCTGTCATCTTGTTCCCGAAAGAGTGACTCGGTCCTCTATAAAGAAGGATCGGAAGCTGAATCCCAGAAAAACTTCACCGTCGCCGCCGACCGGTTTGAGGAGGTTGTGGACCGCTTCCCAGCAACAGCCTATGCCGAAAGCTCTCTCACGCGGTTGTCGGTCATTTATTCCAGTGAACAGTATGATGCCCGCAAAGCGCTGTCGACGTACCAGCGCTACTACATACTCTTCCCAACGAGCAAACAGGCCCCTTCGATGCTGTTTCTTGTAGGATACATGTACAATAACGAGCTGCATAATCTCGACAGCGCAAAGCTGACGTACGAGCTCTTTCTCAACAAGTATCCAAATGATACTCTCGCTCAATCGGCACGCTTCGAGCTCGCAAACCTTGGGAAGGATCTCAACCAGGCGGTACCGCAGAATGTCACGGAAACGCCGCCGCCTCAGCCGGACATGCATCACGAGCATCGTTGATGGAAACCGTCACAGATTACCGGAAGTATCTTCATCCCGAGTTTGTCGCGAAGCTGACAAACATGGAAATTGTTGCCCGCCTCGTGGTGGAAGGATTCATCACCGGGCTGCACAAGAGTCCGTATCACGGCTTTAGCGTAGAGTTTGCGGAACACCGGCAGTACATGCCCGGCGACGAAATCCGCCATATCGACTGGAAGATTTACGGAAAAACCGACCGATATTACATCAAGCAGTTTGAAGAGGAGACGAACCTCAAGGCCTATCTTCTTCTGGATGCAAGCCGGTCGATGGCATTCAGCTCGGCGGACCGCATTTCTAAGCTGACGTACGGATCGTACATCGCCGCAGCTCTTGCCCACCTTATGGTGCAGCAGCGGGATGCGGTGGGATTGACGATCTACGATGAACAAGTGCGTGTCTCCATGCCTCCCCACTCGACCAAGACGTACCTTCGGGAGATCCTGCGTCAGCTGGAAACGCTTACTGCCGCGAACAAAACCTCGACGGCAAATTCACTTCATCACATTGCGGAACAGATCAAACGGCGGGGCCTGGTCATCATCCTGAGCGATTTATTTGATCAGCCGCATGACGTCGTAAGCGCGCTGAGGCATTTCCGGCATAAAAAAAATGAAGTGATTGTGATGCAGATTCTTGATCCGCTTGAACGATCGTTTGCATTTGGCGGCGAGGCGCTCTTCAAGGATCTCGAAACCGCCGAAGAGGTTATGACTCAGCCCTGGCATATCGAAAAAGCATACCGCGAAGAGATGAAGAATTTCGTGGAACGTTACAAGAGAGAATGCCACGAGAACAACATCGATTATGTGCTGTTGGATACCGGAACCCCGTTCGATGTCGCATTGATTGAGTATCTTCACAAGCGGCTTCGTATGGGCTGAGCGTTTCATGTTGTGATTTCCCCTCAGGATCTCTACTGAACAATGTCTTTATCAAACAAAAAGACTTCCCGCCGATCCTTCGCCCCCGGAACATCCGGCATCCTGAATTCGAAGGAAAGATTTTCAAACCGTGTCGATGACTATCGAAAATACCGACCGCATTATCCGGCGGAACTTATCGGCACTTTGAAAGAAGTGTGCGGACTCAGCGGCCGGAGTGTCGTGGCAGATATCGGATCGGGGACGGGATTCATGACCGAGCTTTTGCTTCCTCACTGCAAACGGGTTTACGCGGTTGAGCCCAACAACGAGATGCGCGAAGCCGCGGTTGAATCCCTGCAATCGGATCGGAGGTTCGTCAGCGTCGATGGATCAGCAGAGGCGTCCGGGCTTGGAAGCGGGCACGTCGATATTATTGTTTCCGCCCAGGCATTTCACTGGTTCAACCGCCGTCTGGCAGGAACGGAATTCAGGAGAATTTTGAAACAGGGGGGCTGGGTCGTCCTGGTCTGGAATATGAGGGAGACAAAGTGTGACAATTTCCATAGAGAGCTTGAACAATTCCTGATGACGGCGGTTCCCGACTATCTCAAGGTTCACCGCCGGCATGTCCGGCCGAAAGTTCTCTCGACCTCGTTTTTCCACAATTCCGTCATCACCAGGTATTTTTCCGGCGGGCAGGAACTCGACTGGCAAGGGTTTAGGGGAAGGATGCTCTCGGCATCGTATGTTCCCAAACCCCGTCAGCCAGGATACCGCGAGACAATGAAAGGATTTGAGGAAATATTCAGGCTATTCCAGGTGAACGGGAAGGTCGTCATAAAACACGTGACAGAAGTCTACCTCGGCCGGTTTTCCTGATCTCAGTCTACCTGGACATCCCTCTCATATTCCCCCCCCAGGCCCTGCGTGCAGGCAGCGGCACCCAGCGTTCATCATCTCATTCATGGAGAACCGGGAAATTGATGGGTTGTGCGGGAATATCACCGGCTTCATCGGCAGGAGCCAAACTGCGCGTTGCATTTCTTTTCTCCGTTTGGTATTTTACCCTGCTGGATCGCAATTCACTTCCTGCTGATCCAACTCACACTCGTGGAACAGGATAACCTCATCGTCAAGGGCGCACGCGTCCATAATCTCAAGAATATCGATGTCGAGATGCCGCGCGACTCGCTCATCGTCATTACGGGTCTTTCCGGCTCAGGAAAGTCCAGTCTTGCGTTCGATACGATCTACGCTGAGGGCCAGCGACGTTACGTCGAGAGCTTGTCGGCGTATGCACGTCAGTTTCTCGGTCTCATGGAGCGCCCCGATGTCGACAAGATCGAAGGCCTCAGTCCGGCCATTTCCATTGAACAGAAGACAGTATCCCACAATCCCCGCTCCACGGTTGGCACGGTCACCGAAATTTACGACTACCTGCGACTCCTGTTCGCGCGCGTAGGCGTCCAGCATTGTTACAACTGCGGAAGAGTCGTCAAGAAGCAAACCTCGGATCAGATCATCGATGCCATTATGGCGTTTCCGGAAGATACAAAGATCGAAATCCTCGCCCCCGTCGTCCGGGGCAGGAAAGGGCATTACCGGGAGCTCTTCGAGGAGATTCTCAAGGATGGATTCCTGCGGGTACGAGTTGACGGCGATGTGCAGGAAATCCGGAAGAAGATGCAGGTCGACCGGTACAAGGTGCACAACATTGAAGTCGTCGTCGACCGGTTGACGGTGAAGAAGGAAATGCGTTCGCGCATTGCGGATTCGGTTGAGACCGGTCTCAGGGTCGGATCGGGCCTCGTGATCATTGACCGGGATGGCGAGGATCAGTTGTTCAGCCAGCACCTCGCCTGTCTGGTGTGTGGCATCAGCTACGATGAGCCGGCGCCGAATTCCTTTTCGTTTAATTCACCGTATGGTTCCTGTCCTGTCTGCGGCGGTCTCGGGGAGACAAAGGAATTCGATCTCGATCTCATCCTCCCGGATATGCGATTGTCTCTGAATGAAGAGGGCCTTGCGCCGATCGGAAGACCGCGCGATACCTGGCTCTGGAGTCAGGTGCGGGCAGTCGTGAAGAAATACGACGTCGGTCCGGAAACTCCGCTCAAGAGTTTTCCCAAAACCGTGATCGATGTTCTCATACACGGTGGTGGAGACGAGAAGTTCGAAATTCCGTATACCTACTCCACGGGACGAATCGTCACATACAAGCAGCGGTTCGAGGGAATCATCAAAACGTTGAAACACTATTACGATGAAACTTCCTCGGAAGGCATCCGCCAGTGGGTTGAGTCGTTTATGACGACGAAGCCGTGCCAGGAATGTGGTGGCGGCCGGCTGAGGAGAGAGAGTCTGGCCGTGAAGCTCACCGACGCGAAGTCGGGCGAAGAAGTGAATATCAATGATGTCGTGCGCCGCTCCATACGGGAAACACATGATTTCTTCGAGTCACTCCGGCTCACCGATCGACAGGCGGAAATCGGGGCTCAGATCATCAAAGAAATCAGGCAGAGATTACGGTTTCTCCTCAACGTCGGACTTGATTACCTCACGCTTGATCGCTCCGCGCGTACGCTATCCGGCGGGGAAGGACAACGAATTCGGCTTGCCACACAGATTGGTTCCCAGCTTGTCGGTGTTCTGTACATTCTTGATGAACCGAGTATCGGCCTTCACCAACGTGATAACATCAAACTGATAAACAGTCTCAAAGAACTTCGTGACCTTGGGAACACCGTCATCGTTGTTGAGCATGACAAGGAAATGATCCAGAGCGCGGATTTTCTCATCGATCTGGGGCCCGGGGCAGGTGAGCATGGTGGTTTTGTGATTGCCACCGGTCCGCCAGAACGGCTTCGGATCAGGGATCAGAGGGCGCGAAATTCTCGGGGCGGACTGCTGGCGGAGTCGCTCACGGCGGAATATCTTCGGGGGAAGAAAAAAATCGATATTCCCGGCGGACGCCGGAAGGGAAATGGCCAGATTCTCCTGTTGAAGGGTGCCCGGGGAAATAATCTCAAATCTGTGACACTGGCAATCCCGTTCGGAAAGCTCGTCTGCATCACCGGTGTAAGCGGTTCGGGTAAGTCCAGTCTCATCACCGAAACTCTCTACCGGATACTTTCCAGAAAGTTCTACAAGTCGAAGGAGATTCCTCTGCCGTATGGATCGATCGACGGGCTCGCGTTTCTCGATAAAGTCATCGATATCGATCAGTCGCCGATCGGCAGGACCCCGCGGTCAAACCCTGCGACGTATACCGGTCTTTTTACATTTATTCGTGATCTCTACGCGCAACTGCCGGAGGCGAAGATCCGCGGATACAAGGTGGGAAGATTCAGCTTTAATGTGAAAGGTGGAAGATGCGAAGAGTGCGAAGGCGACGGTGTACGGAAAATCGAGATGAATTTCCTCCCGGATGTGTATGTTCCCTGTGAGGCATGCAAAGGGCGGCGGTATAATCAGGAAACCCTCGAAATCCAGTACAAAGGGAAATCGATCGCCGATGTCCTCGGCATGACGGTAACGGAAGCGCTCGAATTCTTCAGCGAGATTCCGAACCTGAAGAGAAAACTCCAGACGCTCTCGGATGTCGGCCTCGGATATATCCGCCTCGGTCAACAGGCGACGACGCTCTCCGGAGGTGAGGCACAGCGTGTCAAGCTCTCAACGGAGCTGTCCAAGACGAGTACCGGCAAGACACTCTATATTCTTGACGAACCCACCACCGGGTTGCATTTCGAGGATATCCGCATGCTTCTTTCCGTCCTCAACAAACTCGTGGACAAGGGCAATACCGTTGTGGTCATAGAGCATAATCTCGACGTTATCAAGACGGCAGACTGGATCATTGACCTGGGTCCGGGTGGCGGAGTCGAAGGAGGAAAGGTCGTTGCTGAGGGAGAGCCCGAGAGCGTGGCGCGAAATTCCCAATCGTACACAGGGTATTTCTTGAAATCAGCATTGCGTGCATGACGAAGTTAATTCGTTTTCTCCCCGTCTCGCATAACGCGATTCAGCGGTGGCATTTCCGAAACCGTCCCGCGAGCTTTCTCTCTATCCTCGGCATGAAAAATCACGAACATTCATTTAATATTTTTCTTTAGCCCTGTGGCGATGCGCCTCGGGCATATTCTGTAAGCGTTGTGGTAGCAGAGTCCCTGTCTCGCCGGAAAATATTTACTGTTTTTTCCGAAAAACAACTCAAACCCTTGACATCGATTCAAAACTTCGCTACATTCTCGTCGTCATAGGATGAGGCAAGTGAATCTCTCCTGGTCTGCGTCAGTGCGGAGCTTACCGAATGAGCATTCCTGAGCTCTTTCTGATATTCGATCCACCAAATTCTGATTAACCACCAAGCATAACTCATTTTTTGGAGAGGCCTATCATGTCGCGTTTGCGCTACTGCGTTGTACTTCTTTCCTGTTTCGTTCTTGTGGCTTCAGCATTTTCACAGAAATCGGTCCACCCACTGCCGAAGACGGTGAACACGGGGGACGGAGTATCCATCTCTCAAATTCATTCGAACAAGGCACGGCTTTCCCATACCACCAGAGTTGCAGTTCCGGCGTCCGATGTGGCGCCTTTGCGTAAAAACCTCGGCAATCCGGCACTTCTCCGCGGATCGCTCGCAAAGCCGTTCCATAGAGAATCGGTACTCGGAATTTCAGCTTCTGTCATCAATGTTCCCGGGACGTACCCGACGATCCAGTCTGCAATCAACGCGGCAGCTGACGGCGACACGATCAACGTGTACCCCAGCACATACAACTCGGACACGGCCAACGGTTTCGATCCAACGAGCGGCGGTGCCGGCAGCAACGATTTCAATATTTTCGTGAACAAGTCCGTCACGATCCGCGGCGTGGACATTTCCGGCAACCCAATCACCGACTTCGACAACGTCGCCGCATTTGTGAGCCCATCACGCAATCTCCCAACCTTCGGTGCAGATGCGTTCTTTGTCCAGGCAGACAATGTCTCGATTACCGGACTTGATATATCGGGCTACCCGGATGTCGTGAACTATAACAGCAAAACGGTCGAAGTTGGAGGAGATAATTTCACGCTCAAGTATTGCAAAGTTCATGGTCTTGATGAAGCAGCTGCAGTGTATATCAGCGACTGGCACTATGATTCGGGTACAAATACCTCCCATATCCAATCGTACCGGTTCGATAGGAACTATCTTGAAGGCGGGGGGCCGGATGATAACGGCATTCGCATCGCAAGCGGTGCGGGATGGTCCGGCAGTGCGGCAAACCGCATCATCAGCGGCAACACGATCACCAATGCCCATGATAATATTGCATTTGTCGGTCCTGGTGCTGAGCCCTGGGACCTTTATCCGGTTGGTGCCGCGACAATATCCGGGAATTCATTCAGCAATGCCGCCGGCCGCCATGTTATCGCATGGGGAGAGTACCAATCGAATCTCGGCTACGCCAATCTTGATTGGGCGGGAATTCTGGCGAGCAATACTTTTGATGCAGGAGTGGTACCATGGACTCCTACCAATGATGTGAGGACGTGGGACCTTCCGGGGAATGGATTCTACAACATCCGTGGGATTTATACACAGATCCAGAAATATGCCATCACGTACGCCCAGAGCGGCGATCATGTACAAATCCTCGCAGGAACCTATTTCGATACACTCAATATCAGCGTTCCCCTGACGCTCTATGGGGCTGGTCAGGGATCAACGATTGTTTATCCGTTAACGTCGAACCCGAATCCCTGTGCCGGCAGTTCGCTCTGCGGTGGCTCTGCAACGAACCTCATTCTTGTCGGGGCGGATAGCGTTACTATCCACGACCTCACACTCAACGGCGACAATCCCAATCTTACCAGCGGAATTATCGCGGGTGGCGCCGATCTCGATGCGAGAAACGGTATCATCGAAAATTACCTCCTCGGAGTCTTCAATAACCTCACAGTGTACAATGTGACCGTGAAGAACATCTATCTCCGGGGGATGTATGCCTCGACCGGAGGAACATTTAATTTCCACGATAACACCGTCCAGAATGTTCAGGCCGACCCATCCTCCATTGCGATGTTCAATTTCGGAGGATCGGGAGTCTTCGCAAACAATACCGTCAGCGATGCTGGTGATGCCATCTCCGCGAACTGGTCAATGGGGACTTCTTTCCTGAACAATACCATCACGAATTCAGGAAGCGGCATTCATACGGACAATTCAGGCGGCGGCGGCTCTGTCCATCCCGATACGATCGCCGGCAATACCGTGTCGAATAGCCCCGATGGGGGATACGGCATCTGGGATTTCGTTCCGTATGTCGCGCCGGTCATCCGGGATAATTCAGTTACCAATGTGTACGTCGGTCTGGGTGCATTCGCGTCAGTGTTGCCTTCGGGAAGTACTGGTACGACGTTTCTCCGAAACACTGTCGACGGTCAGAACAAGAGCAACAGCACCGGCCTTTACGTTTCCAACACAGAATTCGGGTATGGCATATCAAATGTATCCGCTCTTCTCGCGAATAATATCGTGAAGAATAATGTGTATGGATTCTGGATTGAATCGGCGGGCGGAGATACTGTACGACTGACGGCAAATGCCAACGCCATTTTTTCAAACACCACAGAAATGACGACCGATAGTGTGACTTCGTACAACGGCGGAAACGGAACCGTGGGAACTGTCCTCGGCGATCTGCGTGGGAACTGGTGGGGAAACACATCGGAGCCTGCCGTTGGCGGGCCGTCGGCGTCTTCCGTCACGTTTAGCCCCTGGTTCGGCATTGGGACTGACGCACAACCCGCAACGGGCGGCTTCCAGCCGGTCACTCCCATGAACTGGTTCATGAATACGAACAGCTCCGTTCAGAGCGCGGTGAATTTCGTTGCGGCGGGAGATACGCTCAACGTCCTTGGTGGAACATACGAAGAACAGGTCGAAATCACCAAGACGCTTCTCGTGAAGGGCGTCGGCATAGGAGTTTCGATTATCAAATCTCCTGTAACGTTGACAAAATTCTTCACGACCAGTGTTTCGAATTATCCAGTTGTATACGTTCACGATGCTGATGGTGTGAACATCGAGAATTTGACAGTGGATGGAGCAGGCAGAGGAAACGGGAATTACCGCTTCCTCGGAATTGGTTATCACAACGGCGGGGGCCTGATCTCCGGATGCGAGGTCAAGGATGTCCGCGAAACGCCGATCAGCGGTACGCAGCAGGGGAACGGCATCTACGCGTATGTGGATAATGCCACGCCGAGAGTGCTCCAAGTTCTCAACAATACTGTCTATGGATTCCAGAAAAACGGCATCACGCTGAACGGGACAAACCTGAGCGGGACAGTTTCCGGAAATACGGTAACCGGTGCGGGGGCGGTAAATTTCATTGCCCAGAACGGCGTGCAGATTGGATTCGGGGGTGCGGCAACAGTTACCGGCAATACGATTTCGGGGTTTTCCTATACTCCCAACACTGATCAATCCTGCGGTGTACTCTTGTACTTGCCGACGGGACCGATTACGACATCAAACAACATTATAACCGAATCACAGATCGGAGTGGATTATGTGAATGTTAGCGGGACAGTTTCCGGGAATACCATTCATGCAACGCTCGCAGGAGTCGGAACGCCGGGTATCTGGGGAATTGAGGTCGATCCGGGTTCGGTGATCCGGCTGAAGGTACAACCCGTAGATGGTGAAAATGCAACAGCCCCGCCAAAATTCCGGCGAACTCTCGCGACGACAATCGTAACGACAGTTCAGCAGAACGTCCTGACGGGTGATGGTTCATCGGGAACCGGCCTCGAAATGGATGCTTCGAGCGGCCAGACGGTCAATGTCACCGCGGCGCAAAACAGCATTACCGGTTGGAACACTGGAGTCATTTTCTGGACTGATGGACCGACCTCAACACTCAATGCGACGGTTAATGACAATGATCTCAGCGGCAGTGTGTATGGGGCGTCCAACAGCACCTCGACTGTTCAGGACGCTTCCGCAAACTGGTGGGGAAATTCCTCGGGTCCGAAGATTGCTGGGAATCCCGGTGCCTCGGGAGATTCTGTCTCTGCAAACGTCGACTTTACCCCGTGGCTGAATAGCGGGACAGATGTGAGTGCGGGAATCTTTGGGTTCCAGGGGGATTATTCCATTCTCGATGTTCTTGCTGCGAGTCCGCAGACAGGTTCCCTCGGCAGAATTCAGGAGGGTGTGAATCTGGTGACCGGTTCGCTCGTCAATGTTCTCGCGGGAACGTACGAGGAGCAGGTTGAACTTGCCAAGCCGGTGACGCTGCTCGGAGCGGGAACCTCGAGCACGACGATAAAATCTCCAGTTACGCTTACGAAATTCTTCACGACGAGTGCATCAAATTACCCGATTGTGTACGGCCACGACGCAGACAATGTGAATGTGGAAAATCTGACTGTCGATGGTGCCGGCCGCGCCAACGGCAATTATCGGTTCATCGGCCTGGGTTATCATAACGCCGGCGGGACGATATCCGGCTGCGTGATTAAGGATGTCCGTGAGACACCAATCAGCGGCACCCAGCACGGGATTGGGGTCTACGCATACGTCGATAATGCAACGCCGCGGGTTCTGCAGGTTGCGAACGATACCATTTCAGGGTTTCAGAAGAATGGGATGGCTCTGAGCGGCACCAACCTTACCGCCAATGTCAGCGGCAATACCGTGACCGGAGCCGGAGCGGTGAATTTCATTGCGCAGAATGGCATTCAGATCAGTTCGGGTGCGACCGGATCGGTCACCGGAAATACGATCAGCGGATTCTCCTATACACCGGCAAGTACGGTGAGTTGCGGTGCGCTTCTCTATGATCCTGCCGGTCCGATCGTTACTGCGAATAACACAATCAGTGAATCACAGGTCGGCATTTACTACATCGAGGTGGGCGGAACGATCTCCGGAAATACTGTACATGCCACCGCAGCCGGAGTCGGCGTTCCGGGCTATTGGGGTATCGATGTGGATCCCGGTGCTGCACCGAAGCTGAAAGTTCAGCCGTTCGATCAGGCAGCATCTCCGTCAAAAAGTGTACGGAGCGCACAGGGGCTCGCTGCAACAATCAATACGACAGTCAGAAATAATACGCTCACGTCTGATGGAACAAATGGTGTTGGACTCGAAATGGATGCGCTCGGCACGGATGTGCTGAATGTGAGTGCAGCGCGGAATACCATCAGTCAGTGGGGGACAGGCGTCTCTCTCTATCGTGATTCCACGGCAACCCTTACCGCAATTGTAGACACCAACAGTATCGCGGGGAATGTTTACGGATTTTACAATCCTACCGGAGTGTTGGGAAATGCCCTGTACAACTGGTGGGGAAATGCATCGGGTCCGAGGGATGTAAAAACTCTCCCGAATGTACCGAATTACCATAACGTTGCGGGACTTGGCGATTCGGTTTCGAGCTATGTCGATTACAAACCATGGTTCGTGGACGCAGGAATGACGACGACATCCCAGTTTACCGTCTCGGCGTCGGCCGGACCGCATGGTTCCATCACACCGTCGGGCACAAGCAACGTCAATTTTGGAGACAGTCTGGTATTCACCATCACCCCTCAGGTGAACTACCATGTTTCGGATGTCGTGGTTGACGGTAACTCTGTAGGTGCAGTAACCAGCTATACGCTCAGAAATATCAGCGGCAATCATGCGATCATTGCCAGCTTCACGATTACCGGATTCACAATAACAGCAACGGCCGGTTCGAACGGTTCTATCACTCCTTCCGGTCCCGTCGGCGTGAATTCCGGTACCGATACTTCCTTTACCATTACTCCCGCGACTGGGTATCATCTTGACAGCGTGATCGTTGACGGCGCGTATGCCGGGCACACATCACCCTACTCGTTCATCAATATCACTTCGAACCATACGATCAGGGCGACATTTGCCATCAATACATTCACGATCATCGCAACGGTAATTGGTGCCAATGGCACGGTTTCGCCTGCCGGGACCACGATTGTGACCTATGGATCGAATCAGCCCTATACGATGACGCCGGCAACTGGATACCACGTCGATACCATTTTCGTGGATGGAGTCCCGTCGGGGAATACTTCTCCCTATACTTTTACCGGCGTGACCGCCAGCCATTCGATCTCGGTGAAATTCGCAATCAACAATTACATCCTCACGGTCAATATCGTGGGCAGCGGAAGTGTCACCAGGATGCCGAGTCAGGCATCATACAATTATGGGACAAGTGTACAACTGACTGCCGTTCCATCCGATTATACCTGGTTGTTTACCGGATGGACGGGGAGTGTCACGTCGGCGTCAAATTCCATCCTGATTCTTACCGATTCGGCGATGACCCTTACGGCAAATTTTGTGCGGGATACATCGTACCTGTCATCCTACCGGAGCTTCACGATGGACAGTATCGGCTATGACCGCGACAATACCGGCAAGTTGGGCAAGTTTGTGCAGCTCAAACCCGTATACGCGGAATTTACCGTTACGCTCTTGAATACGATCGAAGGTATTACGGGGATGCATATTGAATTTGCATCTCAGATCGATACGGTCCATTTCCCGTTCCAAGTCGTACCGGCTTCGTCAGTTGCGTCGACTGACGGGAGATACAAACGGTGGGATCTCTTCTTCAACTCACCACTGCACGCGGGGGATTCCGTATTTCTCCACGGCTTTGCGCCCTCGAGCAAGGGACAGAAGGTGACTATTTACTTCTGGACACACTTTAATACCCGGATAGGTCCGACGTTCCAACGAGCCCCCATCGTCAATGTGGAGCATATGCCGATGCCCAACCGCATCAATGCACTCGTGCAGACGTTCCTGCAGGGGGGATACTGGAAGACCAAAGGCCTTCTTGTAGGGTACACGAGTTATGACAGTGCCAAGGTGTACGGCTGGTACCTCGCACCAAACTATAAAGAGGTTCTGGAGTCCTTGCGCGACCGGACGGGCTTGCAGCAGGGTACGCCGAGAAACTTCGATTACTTTACCAACGGCAGACCTCTCATCCGGCAACAGGCACATCTCGAACCCTCGAGGTACAACAATAAACTCTTCGGAGACGTCGTCGTACTTCAGTTTAACATTGCATCGAGCGCACTCGGGATTACTCCTCACGGGTTTGGTGAATTGGTGTATGATGATGGGACTTCCAATCCGCTGAATGGTCTCATGGTTCGCCAGATCGATTCGGTTGCCGATTCGATGATGGCGGCCCGTACGTACTCGGCACGATTTGCAAGCAAATCATACTTCGAGTCGACATACGGATATGTGAATATGGACTCGACCATTGCGCGCATCAATTACGCTTTCGAAGGGAAACTCGACACCATCAGTTTCATCAGTTCGCTGCAGTTCAAAGGGATGCGGCAGCTTTCGACGGTGCCATACCTCAAGAAGATGCCGTCAGGGGTGAATGTTGAGATCATCGTCCCCAACACCGGTGGTATCACAAACCTCCCGCAGGAGTACGCACTCTATCAAAACTATCCGAATCCGTTTAATCCAACCACGACGATCCGGTTCGACCTGCCGGCAAATTCGGTCGTTACTCTGAAGGTGTATAACCTTCTCGGGCAGGAAGTCTCAACCCTGCTGAATGCACAGCGGATGACAGAGGGAACTCAAGCCGTCGAGTTCAACGCGGGAAATCTCGCCTCCGGTGTGTACTTCTACAGGATTATCTCACAGAGGGCGGACGGGGATGGGGTCGGCGGTGTTGCCTATCAGACAGTGAAGAAGATGCTTTTGCTGAAGTAATGGGATATCGTCAATTGCGGTTCTCGCAGCCGGGTCCTCCCGAAATGAGGATCCGGCCTTTATTTTATGTGAGTGGGCGAGCGCTCATTTCGCGAGAGTGACGCGGCGCCGGATATATAGAACCGGAGTCTTTTCTCCCGACCGCGGGAGATTCCGATTCTCCGTGATGTGCGGATCTGACCGGGTGGCACGGGAGTGCCCGTGGTGAGATGTATCGAGGTTCCGGTCAGGTCGGTGCCGTTTTCTGCACGAGAGATCCTGAATGCCTGACAGAATTTTGCCGGCCCGCCGGTGATCTGATGCGGCCGTGTCTGCTCCTTCTTCAGCCCTCGCCGCCGGCGCATGGCTTGTATCCCTTCAATCGGTTCGACGGCACGTACCAATACAGCATGCCCGATTCCCGCTTTTTCCGTTACGATGTTCGCGCAGAAGTGCATCCCGTACGTGAAATAAACGTAGAGATGTCCTCCTTCCCAAAACATCACTTCATTGCGCTTTGTCCGGCCGCGAAAGGTATGACTTGCAGGGTCACGTTCCCCGAGATATGCCTCAACCTCAACGATCTTCCCGATCAGTCTGGTAGTCCCGATATTTCTGACGAAATATCTTCCGAGAAGATCACGGGCGACGGTAATTGTGGGCCGAAGATAAAACGACCTGGGGAGTTTCTTCAGAAGCGTTGACATGCAGATGAACGTGGCATGCAGCGTGTACCACCCTCTCCCTGCCATGGGGGAGCTGGTGGGTATCGCACGCTCTATCGTTTGGAAAATTCGCGGATAATCTTGTCTACTTCATCCTCCGAGATCCCGGTACCGAATTTCTGGCCGGGTGTGATGTTCTCCCCGACTTCCTCGTTCGGCTGCCGTTGCGGAGCGTTCGTTGCCTTTAGCCGGATTCGTTCGTCGATTTCTTCCATCCAGGATTTTGACGCCGAAGGTTTCGGCGCCGTTGTCGTCGGGTTGTGGCTGATCGCCGGTTTGATGTCCGGTTTCAAATGCGGTGCCGGTGTTCCCGGCATGTCCCGGCCGGAAGGAGGATTGATCGGCCGCGTCTCGAATGCCAGCCGTTTCACATTGAACATATGCTTTGCAGAAACGTTTTCGGAAATGATGGATCCTCCGAATGTGCCGGGTCCTAACGTGAGGGAGGGAAGCAGTTCATTGGTGTAACCGACCGCACCGAGCGCTGCCTGGGTGTTGACGAGGATGCGGAAAGCGGGTTTCTCGAGAGCGAATTTCATGATGATGTCTTCGTCCATCGAGTGGATGACCATTGTATGGCCGATTCCTCCAAACTCCAGAAGCCCGATACACCGTTCACATCCTTCCCGCCAGTTATCCACCGTATAGAAAGAGAGAACAGGCGAAAGCTTTTCACGGGAGAGGGGGGTTTGGCGTCCGACGTCCTGAAGTTCTGCGATTAAGACCTGCGTATCCGGCGGGACGTCGAATCCTGCGTTCTTCGCAATGTACGGTGCAGGTTTGCCGACCATATTCGGATTGATCGCGCCGCGCTGATCAAACATCAGTCGGCTCAGCTTCTCTTTTTCCTCCCCTTCAACGAAGTGGCAGTTCCGCCGCTTGAATTCCTCGATAACCACATTCTTCACTGCAGCGTCGACGACCACAGACGCTTCCGTCGAACAGAGCACACCGAGATCGAACACTTTGCCTGAGACGACATCCGCAACGGCTTTTTTCAGATTCGCGCTTTTTTCTATGTACGCCGGGACATTGCCCGAGCCGACTCCATACGCCGGCTTTCCCGAACTATACGCGGATCTGACCATCGGGTTGCTTCCGGTCGCAAGGATGATCGAGACCAGCTTGTGCTTCATGAGCTCGTTTGTTGCTTCCATAGTGGGATGCATGAGACATGCCATCAGTCCCTGAGGCGCACCGGCAGATTCCGCGGCCTGAGAGATGACCTGCATCGCTTCTGTTGTACACTTTGCAGCGCGCGGATGAGGACTTGCAACAATTCCGTTTCTCCCTTTTACCGAAATGATCGACTTAAACATGACCGTCGAGGTCGGATTTGTGGAGGGAATAAGAGCTGCAACCACGCCCATCGGTTCGGCGATTTCGATAATGTGCTTTTCCCGATCTTCCCGTATCACGCCGACTGATCTCAGGTCCTTGATTGATTCCCAGACACGTCGCGTGGCAAATTCATTCTTTTTTCTCTTGTCCTCGGGCTTGCCGAAACCGGTTTCCTCATGCGCCATGCGGCCCAGGCGTTCTGCGGCCTCGTATCCGGCATCCGCCATCGCCTTCACGATTCGATCGACCCGCTGCTGATCGTACGCGCAGAATTCCAGCTGCGCGTGCTTCGCCTTCTGCACGAGTTCGCGCATTTCCTGAATTGATTGGAGATCCTGGTCGAGCGGCATAGGGTTTTCCTTTAATCGAACCTGGAAAGAATATTGACCGGGTTGTTGGTCCGTTCAACGAATATACAGAATCGCAGAAAGAAAATCACGTTAACAGTTCATCATTCAAAGGAGGTTGCCGCTCTTCCAGAGGAAGAGGCCCGTTCGGTCGTCCTTTTCGCGGATAAATTCCTCGCCATCGTATTCGTCGATGAAGACTTCAAGGGCAAAGATCTTTGTGCCGGGAAGAACGTGGCCGCCAAAGACCTTGCCGTCACGATCCCCGAGAATCAGATGAATGTGGAGAAAGGGCTTCCCGTCACGGATACTGATATTGCCGGCACAATTCAGGATCTCCATTCCGCCGTCGAACTCCAGCGGCATGTAATTCTTCAGTTTCTGATCATAGTATGCGACAACGGCATGGGTTGTTGCACCGATGGCCTGTACTCTGCCGAAACGGATATTTTCCTTCCGCACAATTTCGGATACACCATCATACAAATCCGCACCGAAGGGGAGCTGACCGGTAATTGTTCGGATAGGTTTACGCGAGTTCATTTCTGCTGTTTGATGTGTGCTCGATCATTTTGAATTACGGAGATCCGGATTCTCTGCGGCGCTTCAGTTCTTCGTCGAAGAGCGAGGCCTGATCAGTCGATACTGACCGCTGCACGCCAAAGTGTCGGTAAACAAGATCAGTGGCTTCCCGTCCCCGCGGGGTGCGGATCAAAAAGCCCTCCTGGATGAGATATGGTTCGTATACTTCCTCGATCGTTCCGGGCTCCTCGCCGACAGCAACAGCCAGCGTATTCACCCCGACAGGTCCGCCGCGGTATTTTTCTATCAGCGTCGTCAGGATGCGCTTATCCATCTCATCGAGCCCGTGGTCGTCAACCTCGAGCTTGTGAAGTGCGTACACGGCAACCTCTCTCGTGATCTTGCCCTGGTAGTGATTGAGGGAATGCTCGGCCTGGGCAAAATCCCTGCATCGTTTCAGCAAACGGTTGGCAATCCTGGGTGTTCCCCTGGAGCGCCGGGCGATCTCTGATGAACCGTTCTCATCGATGACCACATTCAGGATTCCTGCAGACCGCAGAATGATCTTCTCGAGGTCATCCGGTCTGTAGTAATCGAGACGATTTGTGACGCCGAATCGTGAGCGGAGTGGAGATGAAAGGAGTCCTGCGCGGGTCGTCGCGCCGACGAGCGTGAACTTCGGAAGCGTGAGTTGGACACTGCGTGCATTCGGACCGCTGTCGATGACGATATCGATCCGGAAATCCTCCATCGCCGAATAGAGGTATTCCTCCACAAGTGGGTTCAGCCGATGGATTTCGTCAATGAACAGTACATCACCTTCCGAAAGGGCGGTCAGAACTCCTGCGAGGTTATACGGTTTATCGAGAGCGGGCCCCGATGATGACTTGATTTGTGCCCCCATTGCATTTGCGATAATGTAGGCAAGCGTTGTCTTGCCAAGTCCGGGCGGACCAGTCAGAAGCACGTGGTCAAGAGCTTCCGCGCGTTTCCTGGCAGCAGCGATGAAGACCTGGAGGTTCTCGACGATCTTCCGCTGTCCCACAAAGTCACCGAACAGCATCGGTCGAAGAGTCTGTTCAAGATCTATTTCCGACTCGAGGCGCTCAGAGGAGATATTGCCGGTTCGTTTCGACATTCTTTGAGAATTTACTCAGATTGGCATTGAATAGCAAAAGAGGAGGAAAAGCCGGACAGAGTTGCGAACAACGGGGGAATCACTTCACAGCAATTTGCAGCGCACGCCTGACGAGTTCTTCGACGGGGATGTCTCTGTTCACCGGCTCGCCCAGGATTTTGATGACCGCCGATTCCGCGTTCTGGCGCGAATGGCCGAGAGACATGAGTGCGATCACAGCTTCCGATCGGGTGCGGAGATGCTTACTCGTTGTCGGTGCCGACGTCTGAATCATCTCGCTCTTTCCGAGTTTGTCACGGAGTTCAATGATGATCCGTTCCGCAGTTTTCTTTCCGACGCCCGATATCGACGTGAGTGCAGAGGCATTGTTCTGGATGATGGCTTCCCGGATTTGCTCTGTTCCCATTCCTGAAAGAATACCCTGCGCGATTTTTGGACCCACACCGGAAACACCGATCAGTGCTCTGAAAAGTTCGCGCTCGGCATCCGTTGCGAAGCCGTACAATTGCAGGGCATCCTCACGGACGTGAAGATGCGTGAGAAGAGTAACCGTTCCGGTGATATGCGCCAGCTTCTCCGATGTCGAAAGAGGCACGATGACCGCGTAGCCGACGCCGTTGACTTCGATGACGATTTCCGTCGGAGTTCGCTGGACGATTTGACCTTTGAGGTAGGAAATCATGACCGCTTTACACGTGTTCCGGCAACGCGCTCCGGATGTGCGGAAACAAAAGACTTCCAGGTTGCGGGGGAAGAGCGGACGCCGTTATGCATCCGGTGAAAATGACAGATGGAGACGGCGAGCGCATCGGTAATGTCGTATTGTTTCGGGGAGTCTTTGATGCACAGGAGGGATCGTACCATGTACTGAACCTGTTCCTTTGATGCGCTTCCCTTACCCACGATCGCCTTCTTGACCTCGCGGGGTGAATATTCGTGGGTGGGGATATTCCGTGTGACGGCAACGAGCAGGGCCACTCCCCGTGCATGGCCAAGTTTAAGTGCAGATTGTGCATTCTTGCCGTAAAACGCAGTCTCGATGGCAAATTCATCGGGGCGGTATTCATCGATGATTTCACTCAGCGTCTCGAATATGTGCTTCAATCGGAGAGGCATCGGTGTGCGGACAGTATTCCGGATCGCGCCGCTGCTGATCATACGCATGTTGCCCTTGCGTCCTTCAATGATACCGTAGCCGGTAACCAACGTCCCGGGATCGATGCCGAGAACTACCATCCGATTGTTCTTTCCCTGATCATCGATGGTGAGTTTGCGGTCAGTCCGCAGAGATTGTCGCCATCACTTTTTCGTCAATATCGAAGTTGGCATACACGTGCTGCACGTCGTCGTGATCTTCGAGGGCTTCGATGAGCTTCAGTACCTGTTCTGCCTCTTTTCCTTCGACTCTGACGGTCATCTCCGGAACAAGCTGGATTTCCGCTTCTTCCATTGGAATTTTTTTGGCTTCAAGTGCCTTGCGGACGCTTTCAAACGAGTCGGGAGTCGTCGTGACATCGTAGGAATCTTCCTCGGTCAGCAGATCGTCGGCCCCCGCATCCAGAATGATATTCATGAGATCGTCCTCGCTCGCCACAGTGCGGGCAATACGGATCATGCCTTTCCGGTGGAAGAGGCGTGAGACGGAATTTGCCGCTCCGAGCTTCCCGTTGTTCCGCTCCAGGAGGTGGCGGATTTCTGCGACCGTCCGGTTCTTGTTGTCGGTAACTGATTCGATGATCAGCGCTACCCCTGCGGGTCCGAATCCTTCGTAGGTAACTTCTTCATATGTCGTTCCGGGAAGTTCGCCGGTTCCCCGCTGGATTGCCCGCTTGATATTTTCCGCAGGCATATTGGCTCCCTGTGCTTTTTCAACTGCCAGCCGGAGCCGGGGGTTTCCGGAAACACTTCCGCCACCGTCACGCGCAGCGATGGTCATTTCCTTAATGAGGCGGGTGAACAACCGGCCGCGCTTGGCGTCGTTGACGCCCTTTTTTCTCTTGATCTTTGCCCATTTATTATGACCTGACATGGAATGCTCCCCTTGTTTTACGAGTTCATTTGAGTGCTGTTCGCTGCAGATGCAGTTGCGCCCTTGTGTATATCCTTGATCTTGAGTTGCGGGAAGACTTCGTTTCCGCCTCCCGGTGAATTGCCGAATTCATGTTCGTCGACGGAATAGACAATGTCGAGATTCTTGGCGCTCTCCCGAACCTCGGCCAGAAGATGTCCCAAACCAAAACCGATCGCATCCAGGACATTATTCTGCTGTTTTATTCGCATTCGTAAATGGTCCTTGCCCACAATCTTCGGAATGCCGATTGCCTCAACGCCCTTTGTGAGGAATATCGGTCTCATGTTGCCGGGGCCGAACGGAGCAAATTCCTTCATGATTCGGATGAAGCGGGGAGTCAGTTCGACAAATGAGAGCTCCGTATCGATGCGGATTTCGGGGGTCTTGATTTCTTCCGCCATCAGGTCTTCAACAGCCGCATTGAATGCTGCCCGGAACTCGTCGACCCGGTCGAGCGCTACGGTAACGCCGGCAGCATATTTGTGGCCTCCGAACTGGATGACCTTGTCTTCGACGCGCTTCAGTGCCTTGTGGATGTCGAATCCGACAATGCTGCGCGCGGATCCCTTGGCAATGCCGTCGACCGTCGTCATCATGATTGTCGGGCGGTAGTATTTTTCCACGAGCCGGGACGCTACAATGCCGACAACGCCGGGATGCCATTGTTCGTGGTGCAGCACAATGGCAGGTTCAGTATCCACCTTCAGGTACCGCTCAACAAGCTCCTGGGCTTTCAGGAACGTATCTTCATCGATCTTCCTTCTGTTCCGGTTCTCCTCTTCCAGAACCTGTGCAAGCTGCTGTGCGGTTGAGGGATCTTCACTTGTCAACAGCTGCACGGCACGCGTTGCATCTCCCATTCTCCCGACGGCATTGATTCTCGGCGCAAGGACGAAGACAATCTGGCCGGTCGTAATTTTTCCCAACTGTGTGCCCGAGCTTTCCACGAGAGCCCGAATCCCCGGTCTCGGAGAGTTATTGATCATCTCGAGACCGATTTTGGTGATAATCCTGTTCTCACCGACCAGTGGAACGATGTCTGCCGTTGTTGCCAGCGTTGCAAAATCGAGGAACTGAAATGCCAAATCCTCCTGTCCCATGCGACGTGCAAGCGCCTGCAGGAGCTTGAATCCGACGCCGCAACCACACAGGTACTTGAACGGATACTTGCACCCGGGCTTCAGCGGATCGAGTACGGCATGGGCGTTCGGAAGAATTTCACCGGGTTCATGATGATCACAGATGATCACTTCAATCCCGAGTGAACGGGCGTATTCCACCTGTTCGATGGCGGTAATTCCGCAATCGATGGAAATGAGGAGAGTTGCCCCGAATTCTTTCCCCCGGTCAATCCCGCTGACGGAGATTCCGTATCCTTCCCTGATCCTGTCGGGAATGTGAACGATCGTGTCGAGCCCGATTTTCCGGAAAAACAGGTGAAGCATCGAAGCACTGTTGGTCCCATCGACATCATAATCGCCGAAGAGAAGAATCTTCTCCTTTGCGGCGATTGCTTTGAGGATCCGTTCGACGGCCTGCTGCATGCCGTCCATGAGGTAGGGGTCGTTCAGCTGTGAGAGCTGGGGTCGGAAAAAATCCTTTGCCTGCGCATAGGTTGTGATCCCGCGATGAATGAGAATGCGGGCGATCGACTCCGAGATGTTGATCTCCTTTGCAAGTTGTGCCGCAACTTGCGGATCGGCGGGAGGAGCGACGGTCCAGCGATATTCTCGTTTCATAGGCCTTAGTTATGAAAATGAAAGGCTGCGCATCAATAAGCCGAATTCTGTTCCCGATGGGTTTTGCAACCTGCTCGGGTGCAATCATTTATCTGGATCGGAACTTGCGTGCCGATTCTAGCGACCTACCCGTCTGCTCTCGCTTCCCGCGAAGGAGTCGAGTTGGGCGGACGTTCCTTCTCTCCGGTCTCGTCGACAGGAAAAAGCAGAACTACATGGTCTTGCTCCGGATAGGGTTTGTCAACTCACGCCATTGCTGACGGAGTGGTGAGCTCTTACCTCGCCATTTCACCCTT
>Ga0335079_10001352_pt1 | contig 27822 bp, 40 predicted proteins | sample Lox_Sample_33_FD_206719 | JGI IMG/M metagenome (GOLD analysis project Ga0335079, IMG submission 206719) | Soil microbial communities from Loxahatchee National Wildlife Refuge, Florida, United States - Lox_Sample_3.3 | ecosystem: Environmental > Terrestrial > Soil > Wetlands | place: USA...
CCCTCGGTCCGCTCCCCTCGCCGATCCCGGCGGAGCACCGGTTCATGGTCCTCAACCACCGGCGAAACGCCATCGAGATCGAGTGCGAGCGGCGGTTACGTCGGCAGGCGCACACCCACCCGGGCGACGCGCTCCGGGCCATGGTCGAGATCGCCAAGCGACCCGCGCTGCGGACCATCGGCTGACCGACCTCTTGACAGGTCGGCGCCCCGTACCTCATCATCTAGCCAACGTACCCGGGGTCACGTAAACCCGGGCGCACGGGCTCCGAAACCCGCACGTTGAACCCCGCGACGTCACAGTGGGGGAACCAAGTGCAAGGAGTCCCGGCATGGCATCCCCCGTCGCGTACAGCTCAGTCGAATCCCAGCTCGCCAGCATCTTCGAAGACGACATCGTGGCGCAGGTCAATCGCGCCTGCCCGGAAGCCGCCTTCCTCTCGGCGCGCCCGGGGACCGGCAAGAACATCCAGTTCGACGTGCGCGTGGGAGCCAACACCCCCGGCGGCGGGACGCAGACCGAGGGCGCGGACATCTCGTCCTACAACAACGACACCTACCTCCCCGCGGTCATCCAGTTCGCCAACATGTTCGAGCCGTTCGCGCTCAACGAGAAGGCGATCATGGCCGCCTACGCCGCCGGCAACCCGGCCGAGCTGGAGGACCTCGCCGGCGAGGCGCTGATGAACGCGACCGAGCGGCTCGCGTCCAACTTCGCCGACCAGTTCTATAACGGCACCGGCGTTACCCCGCAGGTCTGGGGCCTCTACGCCTCGGGCGCCGCGCCGATCGCTGACACCGGCGCCTACGCCGGCATCGACCCCGCCACGCCGGGCAACGAGCAGTGGGTCGGCAACGTCGTGGACGCACAGGCCGCGGACGCCGACGTGACCCTCCTGCGCGCCATCCGCGCCAAGATCCGCATCGCGTCGGGTTGGTCGCCCGACCTCTACATCACCGACGTGACGCAGTTCGACAAGATCGCCGCGTCCTACGACGAGAAGCGTCGGTGGGTGGACACCGTCACCCGCGCCGACGGCGCCCAGGTCCGCATCGACGGCGGCGTGGAGATGCTGTCCTTCGAGGGCGCCACCATCATCTGGTCGCGCAACCACCCCGCCCAGAAGATCACCGCGCTCAACCGCCGGTGGATCTACCTCTCGCAGCTCCCGAACGTTCCGGGGTCCGGCGCGGTCGGCGAGGTGCAGCTCAACGGCACCGAGAACGAGCAGGGCCGCCCGCCCTTCCGCCTGACCGCGCGCATCAAGCGCCTGGCGGAGAGCGGCGACGCCCGCCGGTTCTCGCTGTTCCTCTACCCGGCGCTGGTCGTCCGGCGCCGCAACGCTCAGGGCTACGTCACGAACCTCTCGGCGTAGCCCGGGAGGACCGTGACCATGGCGCGCTACGAGAACAGGACCGGGGACCGCGTGCGGTTCCCGGTGTTGACGCACCGCGGGATGAAGCACTACGACGTCCCGCCGGGCGGCCGCTGCGAGGGACCCGCCGTCTACGAGGCGGCGTTCGCTCGCGAGGGCCTGTCCCGCATCGGCGACGACGATCCGCTCGTGGCGGCGCCGCAGGAGTCCGCACAGGCGTCCGCTCCTACGCCTGCCACCACGCCAGCGCCGCCGGAACCGGAGGCGCCGACGCCCACCTCCGAACCGGCGGCGCTGGCGGCGGACCTTTCCGACGGCGACATCCAGACGCTCGTGGACCGGCTTCCCGACAAGCCGCGGCGGCGAGGGCGGTAACCCGTGCCGACGTTCACCCAGGACCAGCGCCACGCGATCCGGTTCTTCGCCGGGTACTCGGAGGGGTTCACCAATTTCTACTCCCGGGTCGAGCAGGCCATGTCCCGGATCGAGGAGAACTACCCGGGGGCCTTCGCGCGCATCACGAACCCGATCGACGGGACGCCCCCGGGCATCCTCGCGCGCCTGGAGCAGCTCCGCACCGACATCTTCGCCGCGCGCGGCCGGTTCAAGGCCTCGGTGGTCGGGTCCATCACGCTGAACGCCGGCGAGCTCCAGCAGCTCCGAAGCCTCGGCGGCGAACTGGCCGCCGAGCTGTGCCAGATCCTCGGCATCCGGCGCGCGCGCAACGTCTTCTCCGTGGGCGGGGTGGACGACGACGGCGGCGGCGCCGGGCGCGACCTGCCCTTCAACGCCGGCAGCGGCTCCAACTTCGTGGGGAAGTAAGCGATGGCCGGCAGCGCCATCCTGGACCCGGACGTCCTGGTGGACGGGCTCGTCACCGACGTCATCGACGGGCTCCGCGAGGACCTGCACCCCCAGTTCGGGGTGCGGTCCTACCGCACGTTCCTCGTCCTCCGCACCTGGTCCGGTGGCGACTTCGGCGTGGGTCGCCCGGTGGACGTCGAGAAGGAGATCCGCCCGCAACCCCTCGTCTGGACCTGGGACGGCATGCGGTGGGGGTTGGAGGCGTGCGGCCTGAACGAGATGGGCGAGATCAAGCTGACCGAGGTCTCGCTCACGTACACCGACGCCGACCTGACCGGGCCGGACCTCGAACCGAACCAGGCCTGGTACATCAAGCTGACCGACGCGCAGGGTCAGGGTTCGCCGGCGCGCTACTTCGTCCACGTCCGCCCGCCGTTCAAGGACCGGGTCAAGGACATGGGTTGGGTGGTGTGGCTGAAGTTCATCAACCTGCAGGAGGTCCCGGCGTGAGGATCGTCATCGACCTCAAGCAGTTGCCGGCGACCCTGAAGAAGCTCGTCGGCGCCCAGCGCGAGGCCACCCGCCAGGGCATGGTGTCGGCGGCGCACCGCGGCGTGAACATCCTCCGCGGCAAGACCCCGGTCGGTGTGTCCGGCCAGCTCAAGGGCGCGTGGCGCGTGGGCCGCCTGCGCTCGGGCGCGGACGGCGAGGTCACCCGCATCATCAACGACGCCCCCTATGCCGGCATCATCGAGAACGGGTGCCGCCCGCACCCGGTCAACCGCGCCGGCATCGAGGCGATCGCTCTCTGGGTGCGGCGCAAGTTCGGCTACATGGCCGCCGGGTCGGTCGGTCCGGGCCGCGGCCGGCAGGGGCCGCGGATGAACATCACCCGCAAGCGCCTTGGCGAGGGCGTCGCCGGGCCGGTCCACCAGCAACCGTCGGGCGCCGCCGACCGCGAGATCATGAGCATCGTCTGGGCCATCGTCCAGAAGCTCAAGACGCAGGGCCATCCGCCCACCTACTTCGTCAAGCGGTCGCTGCCCGAGATCGAGGCGATCATGGCGACCGAGGTGGAGGCCGCGCTCGCGCGCGTCGCCGCCAAGGGAGGTGCGGCCGGATGAGCACGTCGATGCGCATCGAGGCACTGCGCGTGCTCGCGCAGACCATCGGCGGGCGGATTCCCGAGCTGGCGGATTCGATCTGCCCATGGCCGACGCCGCCGAACCACAAGCTCAAGTTCCCGTCGCTGGCCATCATCCCGGTGTCGTGGACCTACTACCCCGACCAGGCCGAAGAGGTCGCCTTCGACCCCGACCCGGACACCGCGCTGATGAACGTCGGCCGACACGAGGCGATCATCCAGCTCCGGTTGGCCCATGCCTCGCCGGTGCCGCGCGCGGTGCTGGAGGAGAAGATCCTCGACATCTTCCTCTCCACACCTTTCCATCCGGGCGTGCTCCTGACGCCGGTGGACGCCGTGCCGCGCCGCGGCGAGTGGAACGCGGCATGGGAGCTGGACGACACCGAGTGGCACGACGAGAACGCCTTCGACCAGGAGTTCTGGTCGTTCATCGCCATCACCGGCATCATCCCGGCGCTCGTCGAGCGCGCGCCGGCGCCACGCATCACGGACCTCCGCCTGGCGCTGGTGCCATGGGGCGGGCAGAGCACCGATCCCGGAACCGTCACCGTGCGGGTCAACGCCGACGGTTCCCTGTCCACCGTCTGAAAGGAGACGCGGATGAGCAGCGACATCTACTACACCACGAACCCGGACGAGTGGACCGCGCTGGAGGGGCTCTACATCTCCGAGGAGACCCCGCCGAACCCCGTGGAGGGCGTGGACCTGTTCACCGTCGGGCTCGCCGGGAAGTGCGTCCGGGGACCGGAAACGCCGCAGTTCATCGGCGACAAGGCGCGCTTCGTCGAGGTGTACGGCACGCTGCGCGAGACGCCGGCCGGCGCCATCGTCGGCGAGGTCTACAAGGCGCTGCTGAACAAGCCCTTCGGTTCGCTGGTCATCCGGCGCATCGCCGCGGTGGACGCCGCGCTCGCGACCCACTCCTTCAACGCCACCGCGACGCCCATCATCCGCGTGGACGCATCGTCCCGCGGCGCCTGGGGCAACTCGCTCAAGGTCGCCATCGAGGCCGCCACCGACGCGGTGTCGAACCACTTCAACCTGCGCGTGGACTACCTCGGCAAGCAGGTGGTCTACATCAACCTCGACGTCACCACCGGCAACGACAACACGCTGGCGGTCATCGGCGACGACGTCGGCGTCTGGATCAAGGTCACCAAGCTCGCGGACGGGCGCCCCGACAACATCGCCCTCACCGCGCTCACCGCCGGGTCCGACGGGACCGCGGTGGACGCCGACTACGCCGCCGGCATCACCGACCTCGCCAGCTATGACGGCGTGGCGGTCTGCCTCGTCCCCGAGGCCGCGCCGACCCAGGCGACCTTCAACGGCACCCTCGTGACGCTGGCCGCGTCGGCGGTGGACCGGATCTTCCTGACCTGGTCCGGCGTCCACAACCAGTCGAAGTCGGGCGACGACACCGCGAAGCTGGCGCAGATCACCACGCCCAGCCGCCGCATCGCGTGGTGCTACAACACGCTGAAGGTCGTGGACCCGGACACCGGGTTCAAGATCGACGTCGCGCCGCACACCCTCATGGCGTCGATCCTCTCCCAGGTGGCTATCGACGTCCACCCGGGCGCCAGCGAGGCGCTTCCCATGGCCGCCGGCATCGCCGGGGTGTTCAACACGTCGCTGTCCCGCGGCGACCTCAAGCAGGCGCTGAAGGACGGAATCTGCTGCGTCGAGAACACCAAGAAGGGGTTCCGGTTCCGGTCGGCGGTCATGACCGACGGGTCCGAGATAGTGGACCGGCGCGAGCTCGACTTCATCCTGGGCAGCGAGGCCGACTTCCTCGACGAGTTCGTCAAGACGAAGAACATCGAGGAGCGGCGCGCCCAGATGGCGGGCGGCCTGACCACGTTCCTCAGCGGGCTCCGCGACGCCCACCGGATCGTCGAGGAGTTCGCGGTCCGCACGAACGTCACCACCGACAACCAGCGCGGGAAGGGGATCGAGATCATCGAGCAGCAGATCCGGCTCGTCGGTCATATCCGGTTCCTCGTCCTGCGCACCATCGCCGGGACGGGCGTCACCGTCGAGGCCACGGCCTAAGCGCCGGGCGAGGAGGCATCCATGTCGCTTCGGCAGCGAGGGCAAGAAATCACCATCCGGTTCTTGGTGGACTCCGTCCCGGTCGGCGATTCGTGGACGAAGGTCCGCGACGCCGAACACACGCCGCGGACCGACCACAAGGAGACCGACTTCCTGGGCGAACCGTTCACCGACCTGGACATCCAGCACCACGGGCACGACATCTCCGTGACCCTGGAGAACGTCGGGCCGGAGCTGGAGGACTTCCTCCAGGAGCTCATCGACCGCGAGGAAAACCACGAGGCACCGCAGGACGTCCAGTGCCAGGTCCTCAAGGCCTACCGCGAACCCGGCAAGCGGAAGCGGATGATCACCTACTACGACGGCTCGGCGAAGGTGGACAGCGACGCCTTCCGGGGCCGCAAGGAGTACACCGAGGTCAAGGTCTCGCTGAAGTACAAGAAGCGGCGGACCGTCGTCCTCTAGCACCGCACCACCCACAGAAAGGGGCGTCAACCCATGGCCAAGACGAAGCTCCGAGTCAACGAACGGCGCGCACCGGGCGCGCCTACCCGCGTGCTGCGCGCGTGGAACCTTCCGCCGGGATGCACCGTGCGCAAGGTCATCCTCCGCGAGCTGGACGGCAACGACGACCTGGTGGCGGCCGCCAACGTCGAGCGGTTCGCACCCAAGACCGCCATGTCCTCCATGCAGGCCTTCTCGATGGCGCAGCAGCGCGAGCGCGTGCGCCTGTCCATCGTGGCGGTGGACGGGCGCACGGTGGTGCAACCGTTCCTCGACATGGACCACGGCGACGCCAAGTGGACCATGAAGACCATCCGCCACGTCGAAGGCTACTGGCTCAAGATGAACGGCATCACCGACGAGGAGATGGCCGATTTCGACGAGGGGGGAGCGGTGGTCAGCGCCGACGAGCTGGCTCCCCCCGACTACGGAACCCCGGACGCCGACGAGGAGGGCAACGAGGACGAGGACGATTCCACCGACTAGCGGTCGCGCGGCTCATCCGGGAGTGGTCCCGGATCGCCTGGCATCTCGACGGCATCCCGCTCGACCGCTACATGGCGATGCCGATGTGGCAAAGGGTCTGGCTGCATGAGTGCGTGTCGGACCTGATCGAGCTCTCGGACCCCAAGGAGAAGTAACCGCCGATGCCGGGTTCCACCATCTACGACGTTCAGATCCGGATGATGATGGAGGACCAGCGCGCGGTCGCCGGGACCGAGAAGCTCGGCCACGCCCTCCAGCGGACCCACCAGCACGCCCTCGGCCTGAACACCGCGCTGGCGCACCTCGGCGCGGCGGTCGGCGGCGCGCTGGGGGTCCACCAGGCCTATGACGCCTTCGTCAAGTTCAACCAGGAGGTCGAGCAAACCAAGATCTCCCTGGCCGCCATCGTCCAGCTCGATCTCGGCTACTCGTTCGACCAGTCGAAGGCGGCCGCCGAGGACCTGTTCCAGGAGTTCCAGCGGTTCTCCAAGCTGACGCCGGTCACCACCAAGCAGATGAACGAGTTCGGCCAGGGCGTCGCCGCGGCGGTGTTCGGTGCCGGTGGCCAGATGAAGGACTTCGTCAAGATCACCGAGCAGGGCGTCATCGCCGCGAAGGTGTTCGGCGCGGAATCGAACTACGCCGCGCTGGAACTGACCGAGCTTCTCCAGGGCACGGTCAACAAGCGGATGCGGTTCGCCATGCAGCTCCTCCACGGCGCCCACGTGTCCGAGGAGGAGTTCCGGCGCATGAACGCCGGGCAGCGCCTCCGCACCATCGAGGGGGTCCTGACGTCGGACGCCATGAAAAAGGCCACCGACCAGTTCTCGGAGTCGTTCTCGGGCGTCACGTCCACCCTCGTGGACAACCTCCAGATCATGCTCGGCGGCGTGGGGATGCCGCTGTTCAAGGCCATCACCGCCGAGGTCCAGCGGTGGAACCACTGGATCGAGCGGAACCAGGCCGGCCTGGAGAAGTTCGGCAAGCAGTTCTCGGAGGCCCTCGTCGAGGGGTTCAAGGCGGTGAAGGACGCCGTCGGGTGGGTCATCGACCACCGCGAGATGCTGCTGACGATCGCCAAGGCCTGGCTGGCGCTGAAGGGCATCAACTTCGCGACGGGCGCCATCACCGGCATCGCGTCGAGCATGTCGTCGTTCTCCCAGTCGCTGTCGATGGGCACCATGACCGTGGGCAGGTTCGCCGGCGCGGTCAACTCGGCGGCGACGGCGGCGGTGCTGCTCCACGCCGCGGCGCAGGCGCTCGCCGACTACTACGACGCCGAGCAGACGAAGCGCATCAAGGCCCAGACCGAGATCGAACCAGCGCTGAAGTTCGTCACCGACAAGAAGAACTTCAAGTCGGAGGCCGAGCGCGACCGGTACGTGGCGCAGTCGGCGGCGGCGTTCATCGCCAAGGGCGACGCGGCCGGGTCGGCGGTGGACCAGCGGCGCATCCTCACGAGCCTGTTCGGCGGCGCCGTCGCCTACTCCAGCGCGCAGCGCGCCATGAAGGGCGAGGGCGTCATGACCATGCTGGAGGGCCGGATGACGCTCGACCAGGCGCGCATGATCCGCGCCGGGTTGTTCCGGTTCGGGCCGAACGTGTCCGGGCGCGAGCGCGACGCGCTCCAGACGGTCGCCGCCATCATGATCGCCCAGGAGAACGAACGCCGCACCCTCGTGCGAAAGCAGCTTGAGGCGTTCGACAAGTTCCACCGGGCGCTGTCCATCTTCTCGGGGCTCGACAAGATCATGGGGGCCGTGACCGGCGTGGCGAAGGACCCGCTCGGGTTCGGCCAGAGCCTTCTCGACAAGGCCCTCGGGTCGGTGTCGCAGCGCCCGAACGTCAACGTGACGATCCAGCACGTCGAGGTCCAGTCGCCGGACCCTGACCGCTTCGTCTTCGACCTCGTGGAGACGGCGATGGATGGCGTCAAGCACCCGGGCCAGGCGCGCCGGACCATCCGGGAGGGGTAACATGGCCGCCGGCTTGTTCGTCATCGAGGAGCTGCGGAAGACGGGTCAGCTAACCCTCGTCGAGACCGACGACGGCGAACCGGCCCGATTCGAGTGGACCGCCGACCGTGCCGCGCGCACGGCGGCCGGCGGCGCGCGCGCGTGCCCGGTCAAGCCGTGGGTCATCGGCGGCCAGCTCGTCACCAAGCGGACCGACTACATCGGCGCGCTGGTGCCGTCGGAGCAAGTCCTCACCGCCGTCCAGAAGAACCACACGTTCAACGGCGAGTGGAACGACAAATTCAACTTCGGCGGGTACGCCGTCGGCGAGATGGCGCGCTTCGAGCAGATGTGCCGCCGCGGGAACCCGGTTCGCATCTCCTTCCAGAACCAGGTTTTCGAGGGCCTGATCATCGACTGGGACTTCCCCTACCAGGGCGACTGGTGGGTGCGTTACACGTTCACGTTCTCGGTCCATGTCCGGGTGGACGACCCGACGCTCATCCTCACCCGCGGCGTGGGCGTCGCCGGCGCGGCGTTCGCGCTGAATCGGTCGCCGGGGACGGCGCCGTCCCCGCAGGAGTCGTTCGACCAGGTGGACCTCTCGGTCCAGGCCATGATGCAGACGCACCAGGTCGCGCCGCGCGGCGGGTTCGTTGGCGACGTCGCCGATGGCGTCGAAACCATCGTCGGCGACCTGGCGGCCGCGCGCGACAACGCATCGGCGACCCTCCAGCAGAGCGCGGTCACCGGCGCCATCCGGTCGGGCAACCGCATGGTGGACGACTTTCGGCGCCTCGGGACGCAGCTTCGGTCGATGCGAGCCCAGGCGTTCAACCTCCTCGGGTCGCTGGAGGGCATGCGGTCCGACGCCACCATCGCCGTTCAGCAGGTGACGTCGGTCCTGGACTTCGAGGAGTGGCGGCGCGGCATGCGGTATCACGCCGTGGTCATCATGGGCGGGTCGAATGCGGCCGCCAAGGAGATCGAGGCGCGCGCCAAGCCGCCGACCATCCGCACCTACAAGCCCCAGGCCGGCGAATCGATCTACTCGATCGCCCTGCGGTTCTACGGGCGCGCGTCGGCGTGGTCCTACATCGCCGAGCGCAACAACCTCCACACGTTCGCCTTCGACGGCACCGAGACGCTCGTCATCCCCGAGCGCGGGGAGGGGTAATGGCCACCGGACCCCGCGTCTACTACCCGCGATGCCGGGCGGTGCTCCACCTGATCTTCGACGGTTTCGCCGACGTCGCCGAGGACTCGGAGGAGATCATCGTTCCGACGATCCCGGTGCGCGCGACGGTCCACCTGAACCCCTACAAGCAGGCGGACAGCTATGAGTTGACCTTCGACGCCGACGACCTCGGCGACCTCGACCCCGAGCTCATCCGGTCGGGCGCGGCGGATATCTACCTCTTCCAGGCCCGCACCCTCCACGATGAGGACTTCGTGGTGTCCCGGCAGTACCCCACGGCGCAGGACACCACCGGGTTCCTGCCGCGCGACCCGAACGCCACTATCGCCTACGAGCAGGACCTGACGTCGGCGATCGAGCGCTGGACGCTCGGCAACCGACCCATCGTCGCGGGCTTGTTCGACGAGCCGCACCTGGAACTCGGTAGCGGCGGTCGGTGGGTCACGGTCACCGGGCAGGATTACACCGCGTACCTGTGCGGCCGGCAGTGGCCACCCAACGGCAGCGTGGCGCGCCGGATCCCGGTCGGGAAGCGGCTCGACGTGACGATCGCCGAGATGCTGCACGAGGCCGATCCACGCGGCCGCCTGCGCTTGGTCATCCGCGGCATCGACCCCAGCGACCTGCCCACGGTCGGCGCCGCCGACGTGAACGGGCACGCGCGCGGCATCCCGGTAGACACGGGTACGAGCTACTGGGACGTCATGTACAAGACGGTTACCCGCCACGGCCTGATCATCTTCGTGGACGGGCTCGACGTGGTCATCGCCCGGCCGGCGAACCTCCACTCGGCGCACGACACCCAGATCCGCAAGCTGGCCTGGGGGAAGAACATCGACTCGCTGGACCTGAGCCGGCGCATCGGGCGCGAGACGTCGCCGACCATCGTGGTGCAGGGATACGACCCGACGACCAAGAAGATCATCAGTCGGCAGTTCCCGTCGGGGGACCGCCGCATCACCAAGGGCGACGCCAAGAAGGCGGCCGCCGACGTCACCAAGGCCACGTCGGTTACCAAGATCAAGGCGCCGCCGAAGACGGTCAAGAAGCCCGGCCAGAAGTCGGTCACCGTCCACGACCAGGACGAGTACCAGATCATCCCGCTGTACGGCATCACCGACCCGAAGATCCTGGAGCTGACGGCGGAGACCCTCCACAACCTGCTCGGGCGCGCCGAACGCCGGTGCATCGTGCGGACGAACGACCTCCGCGACCTCGACGAGTCCGACCTCCTGGGCCTGCGGTCGGGGGCCGCCATCGCCATTGACTTCCAGGACTACAACCGGGCGCTCCTGGAGAACCCCGACGTGTCCGACGATGCCAAGGTCGGGCACCTGCTCGCTCGCGGCTACGGCGCGACCATCGCGCGCACGGTGGTGAAGCACTACGCCAAGCTCCAGTCGCTCCGCCAACCGCTCAAGGTCCGCGAGGCCACGTTCACCTACGGCGTCGGGCGCGGCGAGGGCGTGTCCATCGAGCTGGAACTGATCAACTTCGTCACCATCAACGGACAGCGCCAACCCGGCGATCCGCCCGATCCGCACGCGCGCCGGGACACCATCTTCAAGAAGCGGGACGGCAAGCGGGTGGGGTACGGGTCATCCCACGCCGTCGAGCGCGTCGTCTTCCGGGGACGCCGCCGATGACCCGCATCACACGCACGCCGGCGCGCCGGCGTAAGCCGGTCAAGCGGATGGACTGGACGCCGTGGCGCGAGGCGCTGAAGGACGATCGCGCCTGGGTCCGCATCGCGCAGGTGTGGAAACCCGACGACGCCAAGCGACACTACCGCATCGTCACCCAGGGCAGTACCATCGTCCAGGTGCTGATCGAAGTGTTCACCATCCCGCATGGCGAGGACCTGACGCCCGAGCTCGCGCCGGACGCCGGCGGCCTGTGGCGCATCCCGGACATCGGCACCGAGGTTATCGTCGCGCTCCCGGATGGCGAGAAGGAGCACGAACCCACCGTCGTCGGCATCCGGGCTTCGCGAACTATCAGCGACCGGGTGTCGCCGGATCGCATGGTGCTGGCCTCGAACCTGCCGCTGGAGATCATCGCGCCCAAGGTCCGCATCGGGCCGGACCCGGCGAGCATCGACGAGCAGCGGGATGGGTTCGTCCACGGCGAGGGCATCGACACCCTCACCGGCATGCCCTACTGGGCACTCGGCAATGCGTCGGGAAAGGTGTTCGGGAACCGATGATGACCAAGGAGTCCATGCGGGCGCGCATCATCGCGAAGATCGTCGCCGCCCTCGGCGGCGAAAGCTCGTTCCCGGCCGGCAGCCCGCGCTACAAGGCCCTCGAGGCCTTCTGCGACGGCATCATCGAGGAGATCCACGCCAACGCGGTGGTCACCGTTACCACGACCTGCGGCGCGGGCGCCGGTAGCGGAACCGGCGGGGTGACCTGACCCATGGCGAACCTCATCGGACAGGGCATCCTGACCGCCGGAACCGCCGCCGGCGTCGCCGCTCCATCGGCGGCCCTGGTCACGCTGCCGGCGAATTGCGAGATCTTCCTCGACGTCTTCAACAACCACACCACGCCCGCGTCCCTGGCGCCGGCGCCGACGGTCGTTGGAACGGGCGGCGAGACGTGGCACCTCCTCGACACGCTCACCACTGGCGCGGCGAACCCGACCAACCGCCTCGCGCGCTACTACACCATGGTCACGGCCAACACGGCGACGACCGTTCAGATGACGTTCTCGGGCGCCCAGACCCAGATCGCCTGGAGCATGCAGTTCAACTCCGGCGTCAAGACCGCCGGCGTGGACGGGTTCGGCGCCCTCGGCCAGCACCTCACCGGAGCCAACCTCGCCGCGGCCACCACGCTGTCCATCACGCTGTCCGCGCTCCTCAACCCGCGCAACGCCCTCCGGGCCGCGTTCCTCTCGTCCCAGGGTGCCACGGCGTTCACCGAGCGCCTGGGGTGGACGGAGCTATCGGATGTCTCCTTCACCAACTCGCGTTACGAGGAGCAGGCCTACGCGGGACCGGATAGCGCGGCCAGTTGCACCACTGCCTCCTCGTTACTCGCCGGCATCGCCACCGAGCTCATCGCCGCCGCGCCGCAATTCAACGTCGCGAGCATCGTCAAGCTCAACTACACGGCGGCCGGCGGCGGAAACCCATTCGGCATCACGCTTACCGCTGGGCGCCAGTACTTCGTGGCCGTCGGCCATCGCTCGGCTTCCTTCACAGGCGTGACCGTTGCCGGCAGTGCGGTCTCTTGCACCCAGATCTATGCGTCGGTCGCGACGGCAAACGGTTACCAGACGTTCTTGTATCAGTTGGGCGTCCCGACCATCGACACGCCGGTCACCATCATCGTCGGGTCGAGCGGGACGGCGTCTGACTGCAATGTGTCCATCTGGGAGGTGTCCGGGTTCAATCCGGCCATCGGCGGCGGCTCCGGCATCGTTCAGACGCAGTCCACGACCAGCGGCACCGGCGCGCCGCTCAACATCTCGTGGGGTTCCCCGATCGGTCGCGACAACCCCGAGGTGTTTTTCATCTGGAAGGGCAACGACGGCGGGAGCCAGGCTGGTAACGGTTGGCAAGTTGGGGCGTCACCGACGGGTACGACCTACGCTCCCCTAATCCTTTGGCGCGGGAACGGTGATCCGACACCATCGGCGCCGACTACTGGTACACCACCGATCCAGGGAAACTTCGGCTTCGCGATCGAGTTCGCCGCCATCCCGGGACCCAATGCCCCGACCGCCGCCATGGTCTCGCCGGCGAACGGCAGCTCGGATCCGATCACCCAGACGTTCACCCTGGACGTCACCGACCTCGACGGCGACCTGACCACCGTGGTCATCACGGCCAACGGCGTCAACGTCTACACCGGCGGGTCGTTCCAGTCCGGCTACTCGGGTTCGACCAGCGGCATCACCAACGGGACCCGGTTCCAGTTCACCAAGACCGCGAACTGGCCGTCGGGACCGCTGGCCATCGTGGTCACCGCCACCGACTCCGCGGGCCACACGTCGGTCACGGCGTTCAACTTCACGATCGTCGCCAGCAACCCAGTCATCACCCTCCAGTCGCCGGCGAACCACGCCTCGATCGCCCAGGCCGCCACGGTCACGATCGACTTCACCGACGCCGACAACGACCTGGACCTGACCACCATCGTGGTCACCGCCAACGGAGACACGGTGTACACCGCTGGCGCCTTCCAGACCGGATACACCGCTGGTTCGGCGTCGGCGCTCGGAACCGGGCGCCGCCTGGCGATCGTCAAGAACAGCGGTTGGCCCGTCGGCGGGCTCGGCATCTCGTGCAACGTCGCCGACGCCCAGGGCCACACCGCGTCGGCCACCTTCGGATTCACGGTGACCGCGCCGGTGACCCACTCGCCGGTCATCGCGCTGGTGTCGCCGCCGAACGCCACCACCATCCCGAAGACGTCGGTCCTCACGGTGGACATCACCGACCAGGACGATGACCTGGTCTTCGTCGCCGCGTCGATCTCGTACCCGACCGCGGGCACCAGCGAGAACGTCTACAACGGGGCCTTCCTCGGCGCGTTCCTCGCCGCGTCGGTCCAGACGTCGATCGCTCACGGCATCCGGCTCGCCATCCAGCGCAGCGGTGTGTTCCCGGACCCGTCGGCCATCGTCCTTCAGGTGACCGCGATCGACAGCGGCGGCCGCATCACGTCGGCGACCTTCAACTGGTCGTTGGAGGCGCCGGTGCCGACCACCGCGCCCACGGTCGCCGAGTTGGAAATCGAGGGTCGAGACATCTGGTTCGACGTCGCGTCCGAGAACGGCGCCGACCGTATCCCCACCCAGGCCGGAGATTGGCGCCTGGTGGCGGGCGAAGAGGCCCTACGCCAGAGCCTCCTCCGCCGGCTCATCACCAACCCCGGCGACTGGACCTCGAAACCCGATTACGGTGTCGGCGCGCCGAGCTACGTCAAGGCGCGCCGGACCGCCCAGACCCTGGACGAGCTCCGCGCGCGCATTCGGGCGCAGTACCTCAGGGACCCGCGCGTGCTGCGCGTCAAGACGGTCACCGCGGAGGACCGGTCCGATGGTAGCCTCCAGATCTCGATCGACTACATCTCGCGCAACCAGGCCAAGCGGAACACCACGCGCAACCTGTCCGTGACCCTGGTGTAGGAGCTGCCCATGGCCATCGTCGCACCCTCCTTCGAAGACATGCTCACGGTCGGCAAGGCCGAGGCGCAGGACCGGCGCCCGGACCTGGTCTTCAACGACGGCGACGTGACCGAGGCCGATCTCCACGCCGCCGCCGCCATGGCGGACAACGTCATCCGGTTCGGCGTCCTGGCCTTCAAACGGACGTTCATCGACACGTGCGAGGGCGACGACCTCGACGCCCTCATCAACGACCACCTGAACATCCAGCGGATCGCCGCGTCCAAGGCCCAGGTCACCCTACAATTCACCCGCACCTCGGGCGGCGCCGCCGGGACCATCCCCATCGGGACCGTGGTCACCACTGACGCCGACGCCTCGGGTACGTCGGAGAGTTTCCAAACCACCGCAGCCATCATCGTCCCGCTCGGCAACAACGGACCCTTCACGGTCAACGCCGAGGCGCTGGACACCGGACCCGAGGGGAACGTCACCGACGGGACCCTGGTCAACGTGACCGGCCTCTTCGACGCCACCTTCACGGTCACGAACCCCGCCACCGCTGGCGGCGGGAACAACCGGCAGAGTGACGAGGAATATCGCGAGACCGCGCGGTCATTCTGGCAATCGCTGCGCCGCGGCACCCTCGGCGCGCTGGAGACCGGCGCGCGCACGGTCATCACCGTCCGGTCCGCGACCGCCGTGGAGGACTCCGACACTGGGCTCGTCACGGTGCTCGTGTCTGACGCCGACGGCAATTCGACCCTCCAGATGATCAACGACGTGACGCTCGCGCTGGAGGACTGGCGCTGCGCGGGACAGAAGCTCCAAGTCACCGGCGGGTCCCGGCTCACCGTGGACATGTCGCTCGGCCTGGTCGTGCGCGCCGGATTCGACGTGGACGCCGTGGCGCCCGACCTGGTCGCCGCCGCGGTGAACCGGGTGAACCGCCTCCCCGGCGGTCCAACCAACGGCACCCTGTATCAGGACATGGTCTCGACGGCGATCATCGAGCTCTTTCCCGACGACATCAAGTCCGTGGAGTTCCTGACGGTGGTGGTCGGCGGGTCCACCCTCAACCCCATCGTGGACCCGATCGTCCCGGGCGTGGCGCAGGTCATTCGCGCCGGGACGTTCACGGTGCAGGAGGTCTGATGTCCCTCCTCTCCGCCCAAGAGCAGGCGCTGTTCGACTGGGCCAAGGACGCCCTGCCGGACTGGTACGCCGACGACGCCCGCGCCAACGAGTTCCTCGCCGCCGCCGCCAAGGTCCTTTCGCTGAGCCAGGACCAACTCAACGACTGGCTGGTGCGGCAGACTCGCATCCTCGACGCCGACGGGCCGACCGGGACCACGCCCGACTGGTTGAATCAGCACGCGCGCGACCGCGGGACGTCGCGCCGGCTCGACGAGACCAGCGACAGCCTGCGCTTCCGCCTGCGGAACATCCCGGACGCGGTGACGCGGCCAGCGCTGCTCGCCGCCATCACCCAGGTGCTGGCCGACGCCGGCGTGGTCGGCGCGCCGGGCCTGGTCGAGCTGCCACGCGACGGCGCGTGGATCGGTCCCGACACGCCGGCGACCGGCGCGCAGGGGACGTTCGCCTCGCTCGGCGGCGGCGACTTCTCCTTCACGCCCGACACCCCCATCACGTTCCCGCCGTTCGACCCGGTGTTCCCGAACATCGCCTTCAAGACGACGTTCAGCGGCGCCACCGCCGGCGGGAACAACGGGACCTTCGTCATCACCGGCATCGTCGGGAACGCCTGGAAGTACCACAACGCCTCGGGCGTCGCCGGCGCCGACGTTGCGGTGGCGTGGTCGATCCAGCGCTACGACGCCGGCGGGAACGCCCAGGGCAACCGCGAGCGCACCTACTGCCGGCGCGGCTACCGGTCGAGCTCGCGGCTCCCAACCATCGTGGTCATCCTGCCCTTCGGGACCACGGACAGCACGGGGCGCATCGTCACCGAGATGCTGCGCCATACCAAGGGCGCGGGTGTCAAACTCATCGTGGAACGGAGGACCAGCCCATGACCGCCGGATGGAAGTTCGCGCAGTGGCAGGACGGGATGGACGTCCTCGACACCGACCTCACGAACATCTCGCGCTTCCTCCGAGCGCAGATCTTCGACGCTTGGGGCGGGATGGCGCAGACCGTCAATGATCTCGACGTGCACGCGGTCGGAACGTTCGCCATCGGGGCCGGCGGTGCGGTGGAGGCTGACGTCACCGCGCTCCGCGTGGTCTGCGGTCCCGGCCTGATCTTCCGCAACGTCAACTCACCGAACGGAGCTGATGCCGGGTTCCGGCCCTACTACCTCACCCAGAGCGAGATCGACGCGACCTTCGCCGCCGCCGATCCGACGAACCCGCGGCTCGATCTGGTGGTCATCAAGATCGATGACGTGGACGGCGCCACCGTCAACCACGACTTCAAGGACGCGACCACCGGCCTGCTGAGCACGCAGTCGATGGTGCCCACCCGATTGCTTCGGATCCAGCAGCAGGTGGTGACCGGAACGCCGGCGCCGACCCCGTCCTTCCCGTTCGGGTCGATCCCGGCCGGGTACGGCGTCTGGGGCGGCGCGCGCATCCGCGCCGGTTCCACCGCCCTTGATCCTGCCGACGCGATCGACTTCCGTTTCCCGCTCGGCGCCCACATCTACGACGTCATGGGCCAGCAGTGTCAGCTCCAACCGGCGCCTTCGACGGCGTGGGCGGCGACCGGAGGCCTCCCCTACGGATCGATCTCGTCTGACGGGCTCGGCGCGCGCCTCCTCCGGTCCTATCCGCCTGCCGGCGGCGCCATGTCGCGCCTGCTCGGCGTGGGGATCGGCGGCGTTCGCGTCGGCGGCGGCGCCACCGCCAAGCTGGTGCGCCTGAACATGGTCACCGGCGCCACCGAGGAGACTATCGTGGACCTCAGCGCCACCCTGACGCCGGCGTCGGCGGGGGGTTACACCGAGTACGCCTTCACGTCGTTCCAACCGACGCCGCGGTGGTTGAACGGCCACAAGTCGGGACACGACCCCTTCATCTCGGGCAGCATCCCCAGGCTCGCGCTGGAGTACACGTCCAACGCCGGTTCGGTGGATCAGGTCCACTTCGTCCGGTGGATCGTGGCAGGGTCCTGATCATGCCGAACCGGATCAGCACCTACCTGCGCACCACCCTCCTCGACGCGGTGCTCCGCGGCGTGCCGTTCACGCCGCCGACCACCGTCTACGTCGCTCTCTACTCGACGTCTCCGACCGACGACGACGCCGGCGCCGAGCTCGTTGGCGGTTCCTACGCCCGTCAACCGGTCACGTTCGGCGCGCCATCCGGATCGCCACCTACGGCGCTGAGCGACGTCGAGGTGGATTTCCCGGTGGCGACCGCGGCGTGGAACGGCGGCGCGCCGATCGGCTACGCCGGCGTTCGGGACGCGCTCACCCTCGGCAATCTCCTTTTTTGGGGACCTCTCACCGTGCCGATCGTCGTGCCCATCGGAAAGCAGGTCACGATCGCGATCGGCAAGCTGGCTTGCCGCCTGTGATGGATGCGGTCGCATCCCTGGTTGCCGACGAGGGCTCGGTAGCTGTCCTGACGCTTGACGATGCGGTAGCCTCAATCAGGGGTGGCGACAATGCCACAGCCACCATGCTAGAACTGGTGGTCGAGGGCTCGTTGGTTGGCACCCCCGAGACGGAGGCAACCCTTCATGCTTGATGAGGTCTTCGCAGGGCAGACGAAGTCGTGGACGTTGACCTGTGAGCTCGCCGGCGCGCGCCAGTCGCTCGTCGGGTGCCAGGTGACGTTCGAGGTCAAGAAGCACGACGAGGACCCGGACCCGCCGCTCATCGAGAAGTCGATCGGCTCCGGCATCACCTTGCTGCCGGACAGCGGCGACACGGTCGGCCAGGCCACGGTGGTGCTCGACCCGCTGGACACGTTCGGGCCGCTGGCGCCGCCGTTCGGGAACTACCGCGCGTCGGCGTGGGTCACGTTCCCCGACGGGACGCGGACGCCGGTGGTGAAGCCGGACGACCTGGTCATCCGCCCGCCGCTCGTCATGCTGCCCGACCCGCCGTTCTTCCTCACCGCGGCGGTGGTGTAGCGTGGCGCCGGTGCGTGAAGGGACGCCGGTCCACGGCGTTCCCAACTACACGCTGGACCAGCAGGTGGCATACCTCAGCGGCATGCTGGAGGAGTACAAGAAGAACACGCCGACCCACAAGGAGCTCCGCGACGAGACCACCGGCGCGGCGAGCCGGTTGGAGCGGACGATCTCCAAGGAGGTGTCGGCGGTCCGCGAGAGCGTTCCCGGCCTGGTCCGCGAGGCGCTCCCGCCGCCACCGAAACCGACGCCCCTCCTCCAGATCCTGATCGGCTGCGCCGCCACCATCATCGCGGTCGGGACCATCATCTACGCCGCCGGCAAGCAGTCGGGCGACGTGAACGCCCAGATCACCGGGCTCCGGTCACAGGTCGAGGCGCTCCAGAAGTCCAACGAGCAGCTCCACGCCGACTTCACGGCGGTCATCGGGAAGCGACCGTGACGGAGCCGGTGGCGCTGTTCCGCGTGGGTGGGGTGGCGGTCTGGGACATGACCGGCGGCCTCTGCTACCAGGCGGGCTGCGCCGTGGACGCCGACGGGTCACCGCGCGCGTACCACCCGCCGACGCCCGAGCATCCGTCCGGGCGCCCGCCGGCGCTGGACGTCATCGCCAACGCCGGGCATCCGGGAGACTGGTGGGGGCTCGCCTGCGACAAGAACGGGCTGCCCTACAAGCAGGGACCCGGCGACCCCGCTCCGGGATTCTACGTCTCAACCACGGCGCTCATTGATCCGACCATGCCCGAGTCGGACCCGCGCCGGTACGTGGACGCCGAGACCGTCCCGTACGCCTCGATTCCAAACCTCCAACCGCTGCTCGCGCGCGTGGGTCCCGGCGACCTGGGCGTGGCGCTCTACAAGCAGCTCACCGTGCCGTTCATCATCGCCGACGTCGGGCCGCGGGACGAGATCGGCGAGGGTTCGCCGGCGCTGCTCAAGGAGCTCGGCCTGTGGGCCGGGATGAACGCTGGCCACGACCGGCAGGACATCGTCTGGGTGCTGTTCCCGAAGACGCGCACCCGCCCGCGGTGGCCGCGGACGCGCGAGGACATCCGCCTGCACGCCCAGATCGCGCTCGCCAACATGGGCGGGCGCTCCCGATTCGAGGCCACCTACCCCTCGCTGAGGGCGGCGTGAAGATGGAAGCCACAGCAGCGATGACGCTGCGCCAGTTCATGAAACTGGTGGAGCGGGTATCCGACGGGCTCACGGCGCTGGAGGCGCGCGCCGAGGCGGGTGCCAAGAAGGCCGCCGAGCTGGAGGCGCGCAGCCACGACCGGAAGAACGAGGCGATCCGGGACGAACACGAGGCGCGCCAGCTCAAGGCCGAGTTCGACCACCTCGCCAAGGTGTCTCACCGTACCGGCGGCTTCTACTACCAGATGAAGACCGGCCTCCAGGACTTCATCGAGGCCCACGGGCTCGACCCGGACGAACCCTTCACCGTCACCCAACCGACCCCGGACGTGGCCACCAAGGAGTCCATGGCGACCCCCCCGGTGGCGCCCGCCCCCCAGACGCCCCCTCCCCGCAAACCGCGGGGCGGTGTACGATAGGCGCATCACCAAGGAGCTGACCATGGCCGACCCCACGACCGACCCCGTCCCGACCCCCCCACCCGCGCCGACGCCCGGATGGAAGACCACCGAGTTTTGGCTCAGCGCGGCTGCGTCCCTCGTCGGCATTCTGCTGGCGTCGGGCCTCATCATCCCGGGAACCGTCTGGGCTCAGATCGTCGGCGCCGCCGCCACCGTCCTCGCCGCGCTCGGTTACAGCGTGTCGCGCGGCAACGTCAAGGCGGCCTTCCACGCCGCCGCCAAGGTGGTCATCCTCGGTCTCGGCCTCGGGATCGTCGCCAGCCAGGCGGGATGCGCCTGCACGTCGAACCCGAACTCGGTTCAGTGCGTGGTGGTCCACGCCATCGTGGACTGCACCGAGGGGACCATCGTCACGCAGGCGCCCGGGTTCGTCCCGTACATCGAAGCGCTGATCTCAACGATCGTCGGAGCGGGTGGCACCTTCGACTGGGCCGGGTTCCAGGATGCCCTGGTCGGCCTCGGGTTGAAGGACGCCGCTTGCATCGCGGCGACGATCGAAGCGGACTTCGCGTCGGCACCGCGCGCCGGCGCGAAGGCTTTGGCGGCCGCGACCGCCTACCACGCAGGGTACTCGGCCTGGTTGGCGCGGACGTTCCCGCCGGGTACCCGGTTCAAGCTCCCAGGAGGGAAGACGCAATGATCCAGGTCCTCGACGTTCGGAAGTTCCTCGCAACGCCGTCGGCGCCGGGTGTCACGCCGACGGGCGGCACCAACGGCGCCCAGTCCTACAAGGCCGTGGCCGTCCTCGCCCAGGGCGGTCCCGACGGCGTCGGCGAGACGGTCAGCGCCGTCTCGGCGGCGACCGCAACCGCGGTCGGGCCGGCGACGCTCGACCTGACCCACTTCAACACGGTCGTTCCGGCGGCGGTCGCTGGCGCGACGCACTACGACGTCTATCGGACCGCCGGCGGTCCGACCCAGGGTAAGATCGGCCGGCTCACGTCGGCGCAGCGCGCCGCCGGCCTGGTGGACAACGGCCTCGTCGCCGACGGCACCACCGCGCCGGCGACGACCAACTCCGGCGTCGGCGCGCCGCGCGGCGTGTCCGGCGACGACCGCACGCTGGAGATCAGCGGCACCTTCACCGCCACCATGAAGGTCGAGGGCCGCATCGCCGACAAGGCGTGGCTCACCCTCGCGAACTGCGCATCCCTCACCGCGCCGGCGTTCGTCCAGCTCTCGGAGAACGTCAGCCAGGTCCGCGCCGTGATGACGGCGTACACCAGCGGCGCGCCGGACCTGCGCGTCAAGGCCGACTTCATCTAGGAGGCGATCCAGACCATGCCGACCACCACCATCCCAGTTCCCGTCACGGTGTCCGCCGGCGCCGCCGTCTCCGCCGGCGGGTCCAACAAGACCGTGGAGGTCTCCGGGACCTTCTCGGCGACCATCCAGCTTCAGGGCCGCATCACCAGCGGCGGCGCCTGGTTGCAGATCGGGTCCGACATCACCGCGCCCGGCTTCTACGCGGTGGCGCAGAACGTGACCGAGCTCCGCTTCAACACCACCGTGTACACCTCCGGCACCCCCGTCGCCGTCCTCAAGCAGGACAGCCGCTAGGCCACCATGTTGAGCCGCTACCTCAACATCGGCGATCAGCCGAGGCACACCCACGGTTGGCGCAAGGACCGCCCCGACCATCGCGACGTCGCCTTCTCCGCCGGTCTCGCCGGCGTCCTCCACGCCGTCCAGCTCCCGGAGGCGGCCGCGCTCACCGGCCTCCCCGCCATCCGCGACCAGCTCGACCTCGGGTCCTGCGTCGCCAACGCCACGCTGGAGGCCTACGGGTTCGTGGCGATGCGCGCCGGCAAACCCGACCCCGAGCTGAGCCGGTTGGACCTCTACTTCAAGACCCGCGTCTTCGAGGGAACGTCGCCCGAGGAGGACGCGGGGTGTCAGATCCGGGACGCCATGAAGGTGGCGGCCACCCAGGGCGTGGTAACCGAGGCGAGCTGGCCCTACGACCCGGGGCTCTACGACGTCGAACCGCCCGAGTCGGTGCTCTCCGAGGCCAAGGACCACAAGGTCCAGTTCTATTACCGCCTCACGTCGCTGCGCACCATCAAGGCGTCCATCGTCCAGGGTTTCCCGGTGGTCGGCGGGTTTTCGGTGCCCGAGTCGATCAGCAGCGCTGAGACGGTGTCCACCGGCATCGTCCACTTCCCCAACCCGTCGGAGGGTTTCGTCGGCGGTCACGCCGTCCTCTTCGTCGGTTACGACGACCACGCCGGGTTGGTGAAGTTCCAGAACTCGTGGGGCCGCGGATGGGGTGACCATGGGTTCGGTTACCTGGACTACCGCTACTTCAACGACGGGCTCGCCGACGACTTCTGGACGATCCGGCGGGAGATGGTCTGATGCGCGCCGCCGTCATGATGGCCGCGGTCGCGGTGGTCCTCGCCGGATGCCCGAAACCGCCGACCCCGGCGCCGCCGATGCCACCGGACGCCGCCTTCTGCGCGTCGCCGGCGACGCCGAACGCCACCGACGTCTGCGACGGGTTCTTCACCGCACAGGGTTACGCCTGCGTCCGGTGCCCGAACGTGTCCTCGTGCGTGGACCGTGATCTTCAGATCTGGTGCGTGGCGGGGTCGTGCGCCGGGGACCCGGCGTGCAGCATCGACTCAGGGCGTCATCGGTAGGCGCTCGCGCGCCGCGGCGAAGGTCGCCGGTTCCCCATCCCCCTCCATCGTGACCAGGAACGACGTGGGACCGTCGTGGAACCACGTCATCGTCACCGGGCGCCCATCCAGCACGCCCGACCCCGAAAGCGTCACCTCGTCCACCTGGGCGATGCAGGCGCGCAAGCAGGTGTGGCCGTCGTCCCGGAACCGGAAGGCGGCCAGCGCGACCTGGTCGGCGGCGCACCCGTTCGCCCGCGCGTACCCCACCCACAGGTCCACGAAGTCGAACGGAGCGCCCGGCGTGAGGTAGGTGCTCTCGGTGTCGTGCGGTTGGATGGGCACGCCGCCACCGCAGGCGGCGAGCAGGACGACCAGCATCGCGGCGCGCACGGCTAACTCGCCGCCGGTTCGGGTGCGGGCTGCCGCGTCCGGTTCTTGCGGGCCTTCGCGGGTTCGCCGTTCGCCGGCTCGGCGGCGGCCACGGTCGCGGCGCCGTCGGACGAGGTCGCCGGTTCGGAGGTGGTCGCCGCCGCAGGCGCCGGCGCCGGGGTCGCCGGCTTGGCGCGCGGGGCGGCCTTCTTGCGCACGTCGCGCTTGGCGACCAGCGGGCCACCGATCCACCGAGAGCAGTTCGGGCAACCGACGATGGACTGGCCATCGGCGGTGGCGACGATGTCATCGTGCTCGAAGGTGAAGACGGCCTTGCAGTCCTTGCAGGTCGTCTTCGCCGAGAAGGGGCGGTCCGGTCGATCGATGATGGTCTTCATGGTCGTGAGCTCCTTGTGCTCGAAATCTTGCTACCGGCTTCGGATCCTGGGAAGGGTGAGGTGAACGAAAACCGCGACGGCGTAGCCGGTGGCGATGAACGGCCACAACCACGACCCGCCGTGGCGGAGGTTCCAGACGAGGCGGCCGATGCCGAAGGCGATCGCTACCGCCAGGCCGATGCGCGCCCAGCGCGGCGACCACGGGCGCGCCGGCATGGGTTCGATGGGGATGCGGCGCATGGTCAGAACCGCTTGCCGATCAGGTTCGGGTGGGGGCCTTCGAGCACCGCCGGCGACGCGAGCCACCGGCGGAAGTCCGACTTGCACTGCGGGCACAGCTCGATTGCGTCTCCGTCCTCGTCGTCGTCGTCGGGGGCCAACCGGATCGCGGGGGTAGGTCCGGGCACCGGGTGCTCCGATTTGAACCCGCACCGATTGCAGACGATCTCCACGTATTGCGGTACGAGGCGGCGCGGCATCACACGCCCTCCCGGGACGCCTTGTTGGCGACCATCTTGAGCCAGCGCGCCAGGTCGAGCCCGTCGAGGGCCGCCGCGGCCTTCCAGGTGTCGAGCTCCTCGGGCGTGCCGCGGAGCCAGACCCGGATGGGGCCGAGGGTGCTCGGCGGCCGCCCGATGCGCGCCGGCGTCGGGGCCGGCGGCGATGGCGTGGTGGTGCCGTTCTTCTTGGCCGCGTCGGCGCGGCGCTGCGTCTGCGTCATCGTGCTCCTCCTGGGAATGCGTTGTGTCTTACCCCGTCGAGGACGGGAAGGTGCGTCTTCTTGCCGTTCACCGGGTCCACGGTCTGCTTGAAGTGGAACGCCACCCCGGCGGCGGCGCACTGGTCACGGATGGAGCGCGCCCAGTCCTCCTGCATCGGCCGCGCGCCGGGTCCGCTCTCGGCGCCGACGATCACCCACGAGAGCGCGGGACCGTGGTCAATGGGTGGGCCGCATGGCGGCAGGCACGGAAGGTAGCGTTCGAGGTTCACCGGACCGAGCAGCGGCTCGGCGCTCACGAACCGCACCGCGGCCGGCGTCTCGAGGAGGAGCGGGATCCGCTCGTCGGCGCGCCGCTGGTCCTCGACGGAGACCCCGAGCCAGACGTTGGGCAGCGGCCAACACAGCGCCGGCTTGGTGCCGGTCGGGAAGATGACGCCGTGCCGCGCTGCGTGCAGCTCACAGCTTAGGAGCGGCTCGCGCGCCGAAACCCCGTCGCGCTCGATCCACCGGAACCAGTCGCGCATGCGCTTCGCGCGCTTGGTGAGGATCTGGAACGTGTGCCTCGGCGCCGCCGCCATCACGCCGAAGACGGCGGCGATCTCCTCGTTCGTGAGCTTCTCGTGGAAGAGGTCGCTCATCGAGTTGACGAACACCTTCCGCGGCCGGCGCCAGCGCAGCGGGTCCGCCAGGTGCTCGGGGACGAGGCGTACATCGCCCGTCCACTTGGGATGCCAGCCGGTGCGCACACCGATCTTGGCCAGCCCCTCGTACGGCTGCCCAGGCCCGCTGAACCGCGCCGCCATGCGCTCGGCGTAGCAGTTCTCGCACCCGGTCGAGACGCGCGAGCAACCGCGGATTGGGTTCCACGTCTCGTCGGTCCAGGATATCCGCTCGGCGCCCTGCTTGCCCATCAGCGGCCCTCCAGGATGTTGCGGTCCGCGTCCTCGACGGCGACCGCCTCGGGCGTCTTGTGGATGTCGCAGGCGAAGATGCGGTTCTTGATCAGCCACCGCGCCGGCGCGCCGCACACGTGGAACCGGTCCTTCCCCAGCTCGCACAGCGGACCGCCGTACACCTCCGCGGGCGGGGTCGTCTTCCAGTCGTCGTAGCTCCTCATCGGCATCTCCTAGATCATCGCGTCCAGCGCCGTTCCGACGTCGCGCCACCACGGCCACTCGCCGGCGTATCCCTTCTCGCGCAGCCACTCCTTGGCGTTCGCCACCGACCCGAGTTGCTCGGCGAGGATGTTCGCCGCCGCGGTTGGCGCCAGCACCAGGTTGCGCCGGGCATGGGCCTTGATCTCGCGCTCCAGGGCCAGCGGGATCAGCATCAGCGGAGCTCGTTGGTGATGCGGACGCCGCACGTCTCGGCTGCGTCGCGCAGGACCCGGGCCGCGCGCATGCAGTCGCCACCGCAGCGCACCCGGACGTCGGTTCCGGTCACGTCGATCTTCCACTCCGCCGGCGCGCCGCTCGCAGCCGCGGTCAGCGCCGCCTCGGCGGCGACGCGGTAGGCGGCGGCGATCATCTGGAGCGAGACCACGCTCGGATCGGTGGTGATGGTCCCGTGGCGGATGCCCAGGACCACCGTGGCGTGGCCGACGCGCAGGAGGCGTCCGACGTGAACGCCGCCAAGCCGGCAGGCGTCCTCGTAGCATCCGCACCCGCAGGGACACTCGCGCGGCGGGACGGTGACCACGACCTTGGACCCGTCGGCGCGCGTGATGGTGTGCTTCTCCATGACCCTCCTCCATCAGCAGCTCGCCATCCCGAAGAACAGGAAGGCGCGCCGCTTGTTGCCCGCCGGCGGGGTGAACGCGACCTCGATGCACCCGGCGGGTCCCCACTTGTCATCGACGCGAGGATCGCCGACGTCGAACATCCGGCTGACCTCGTCCCGTGCCTGCTCCAGCGTCGGCAGCTTGCCGGCCGGGCGGAAGTCGATCGCCCGGAACGACCCCTTCTCGGCGATGGTTCCGGTGTACCCGCGCGACCCGTACTCCTCGCGCGCGCGCTGCTTGGCGGCGACGAAGGCGGCGTTCGGGTCGGCGGCGTACGACATGGTCTCGAATTCGGAAGCGCCCATGACTTCTTGATACGACCGGGCGCGGAAAAGGTCAAGGGAGAATTTGCGACTACCGGTCGCTTTGGAGGGTGTAGCCGGGCGGCATGACCAGTTCGCGGCCGCGGTTGGCGAATCGGAGGGCGATGATGAACGGTGTGGCGCGGTCGATCCCGAAGCGTTCGCCGCGGACGGGGTGTCCGTTGGCCGACACCTCGACGGCGATCGCGTAGGGCATCTGGTCGGCGCTGCGGACCTGACGGATGCGCACGGCGAACTCCAGGCGGATGAGCGCGCGGGTCCAACGCTGCCCAGCGCCGGCGGCGCCCTGGGCGGTGATTTCGGGCAACCGGCGCGGGTCGAGCGGTTCTAGGATGGCCGGGCCGGGGAGGTTCGGGTCGTCTTCGTGGCCAAGGATGATGCGCCGCGCGCGGGCGGCGAGCCGGATCATGGTGTCCAGTAGGGTCATGGCTTCCTTCTCGGGCTTGCCGACGATGGCGCCGATGGCCGCGCCGATCATCCCTGGCGCCCCGCTGACGAGCGTGCGCAAGGCGACGGTGCGCGGGTCCTCGACGTCCTCTACGTCGTCGTAGTCGGTCGCCGGCGGCACCGGCGGCACCGGCGGGGTTGAGCGGGCGCTGTCCCGCGGCGTGCCGCGGCCGCCGTTCGGCGGCGGGATGTTCCGCCAGTCGGGTTCGGGCGCGGACCGCAGTTCGGGGAGGAGGTCCAGGATGCGGTCGTAGTGTTCCTTCACCGGAGCGTACGTGTCGGACTCCCACCACGCCACGGCGCTGGCGGTAACGCCGACCAACTCGGCGAGCTCGGCGGGTTCCAGCCCTTCACCCAGGCGCGCGCGTGCGAGGTGCTGTCCAAACGTCATTGGCGGCGGCGGTTGGGGTTCAGCTGCCATCGCGACCTGGTCCGCGAAAGTGGGGGTGATGATGATGAGGTCGCTGTCGCGGTCGCGACCGGACCGCGGGATGAGCTGCATCCACGGTTTGATCTTGGGCATGACGCCGAGGATGCGGCGCAGGGTGGACCCGGTCGGGAACGACATCCCGCGCTCCCAGTCGCGGACGACGTCCTTCGAGTGGCCGACGAGCTGGCCGAGCTTGTTGTGGCTGAACCCGTAGTAGGTGACGCGCACGTAGCGCAGGGCCTCGCCGAAGGTCTTGAACGTCATCGGAGCGCCCCCTTGATGCGGTCGGTCAGGAAGCCGATGACCTCGGCGCGCGAGTCGTTGAGGACGGTGACCATCATCCGGTCATCGTTCTCCTCAATCCACGTGCGAACGGCGGGGGACTCTCGGAC
>Ga0335079_10001353_pt1 | contig 27788 bp, 21 predicted proteins | sample Lox_Sample_33_FD_206719 | JGI IMG/M metagenome (GOLD analysis project Ga0335079, IMG submission 206719) | Soil microbial communities from Loxahatchee National Wildlife Refuge, Florida, United States - Lox_Sample_3.3 | ecosystem: Environmental > Terrestrial > Soil > Wetlands | place: USA...
GCCGTAGTGATAATCGGTCATATACCGGGCTCCCGACGTGGGACTGTACAGATCGTCCCGGTTGTCATACTGGAGCGCGATCCCGCCGGTGGTTTCGCTGGTGCCCACCGCCCGGACCACACCCGCTGAATCGACGGCCGGGATGACCCTCTCCGTGCCGAACACCAGCGAGAGCGAGAACTCCTCGGAGAGGAGGAACTCCGCCTGGAGATCCAGTGCACGCTTCACGTACGTCGTGTCCTGCTGCCGCTGTACGAAGCCCGTGCCGATGTTGATGGGGAGCCCGAAGATCCATGGCTCCACGTACTTCACGCCGATTTCCTGCGAGTAACGGTCTTCCCGCTGCCAGCGGAGGCTCAGCTTCCGTCCCGTGCCGAAGAGGTTCCGCATCGACACCGAGGCGAGCCCGGTGAGCGTGCCGGAGGCACCCGCGACCGGCGGTGGAATGTACCCGAGTATGCCGTCGAACGTGTTCGTGTTCCCCTCTTTCACGCGGATCAGGAGCCCGCCGTGGCCGTCCCTCACGTACAGCTCGGGCTCATCCACGCCGGAGAAGATGTTGAGCCTGTTCAGCCTCTGCCGGATTGCGTCCACTTTCGCGGGCGAGTACAGCTCCCCGGGAGTAAGCCGCGTTTCCCGCGTGATGACGGATGCATCCGTCTCCCTGTTCCCCTCCACGCGGATCTCATCGATCGTCACGCGGTCTCCCTCCTCGACGCGCAGGAGAAGATCCACGGAATCGACGAGCGCCCCCGGGCGGGAGTTAAGATCCGCGACGGTACACCGTGCGAACGGATACCCGAGCTTCTCATACCGGACGAGGAGCTCCTCGATATCCTGTTCGAAGAGCGGCGGATTGAGGGGCTCCCCCGGCGCGGTGTCAAAGCGATCGAGGATGTCAGGCGCAGAGATGTGCGCCGACCCCTCAACGCCGATGCGTGACACGACGGTCCGGCGCCCTTCCTCTACTACAAGGAGAACGTCGACATATACGCTGTCTGCAGAAAACGAGGGTGGATCGAAGCGGGCACGGGCGGCCAGGTACCCCCCGGCGCGGTATGCCTCGACGACGCGGGCCGAGTCGGAACGGAGAGCGGGTGCGGAAAAGGGGGTTCCTGCACGAGAAACGAGCCACCCCGTGATCTCCCGCGCCGAGTAGACGGTGTTCCCGCGGACGCCGACCGAGCGTATCGACGGCACCGGACCTCCCGCGGCGGCGCAGGCGAGCACGAGGCATAGTCCGGCCGCACACGCAGCACGCGCCCCACCGCGACGGGCGCGCATCGGGACAATGCGATCAGAAATCACGGCGGCGGTTGTACACCTCCCAGAGCGGCGTCAGGAGCCTGTAGTCGCCGAAGCCGTTCTCGTCCCTGAACACAAACTGGTAATTCAGGTCGTAGTACTGCCAGATTTCTTCCGGTTTCTCGTCGATCTGGAACGGATACCGCTCGACGTTGCTCGGGGGGCCCAGGAGAATGTACACGAGCCCCATATCCGTCCGCCACCCTTCGCGGTACCTGGTGAAGTGCTTGTTGGCGTATTCCACGCGGCCGTAATACAGGGCCATCTTTTCGTTCCGCGCGGCGTTGGGGTTCGTGCTCCGCCGCTTCCAGAATTCCAGGAACTTCTTCTGCTTCTCCTCGAGCGTAGTCGCGGATTTCAGGTCGGACATCTCGTTGTCGCGGGCGATGTATTCGAGCTGTTCAATCGCCACGTCGATGTCCTTCATCGACTGGGGAAGGCCCGTCCATCGCACCCAGATGCGGCGCGCCCGGGCGGTGATGGCCCTGTTGGTGTCAGAGGCGGGGACCGCGAGCACCTGGAGGATATCGTCCCCCAGGGGGAGCGAGGAGTTGTCCACCCGGAGAAAGACCTCGTTCTTTCCCGACGTCACTCTCTGGGCCGTGTCGCCCCTGGCGAGAAGCTCCCCCTTCGCGTTGACGACGCGGGCGATGAACCGGAGCGAGTCCGGAGCCGCCCGGTTGTACAGCTCGAAGAAGATGTAAAAGCCGTTCGGGAGGTTGCCGACGTTGGGGGAAACATTCGGCATGAGTGATTTCTTGCCATCGCGCACGGTGATCCTGCTGATGAGCAGCAGGTCGCTCATGGCGACGAGCGGCGTGGTCATGTCCGGGACAATGCAGTTGTACGACGCCCGTTTTTCGCTCTTGGATTCGGCGTCCCGGATCGCGACCCTGACCGTGTACCTGCCGGGAGCGACGCCGAACGAGCGCTGTTGCAGCGAAAAGGCGGTCGCGGAAACGGACTGGTCGAACGACACGTCGTTCACGTGCTCCGTCCACGTCTTGTCGAGCACGCGGGTGCCCGCCGAGTCGTCGATCGACAGCGTCATCTCGTACGAGGCGTCGTACGTGTCCCCCGATTTCACGAAGCTCAGGTTGTCATACCCCACGCGCACGAAGACGTCGAGGCGCTCCTCCCCCGGCGTCCGTCCCTGGAACGCCACGGGATCGATGTAGAGGCTCTCGGAGTATTCCGGCGGGGGCTGCGAGGACATTTCCACCTGCGCTCCCGCAGGCGTGCCCGCAGCGCACAGGACGACAATCAGCCACAACCTCGCGCTCCGCACCATGGTTACACCCTCCCGTACAGGTCGTATTCAGTGGCGTCGTGGATTTCCACGTCGGAGAATGTCCCCGGCGTGAGCGGGCCGGGAGCCGTGACGTACACTTCGTTGTCGATGTCCGGGGCGTCGTGCTCCGTGCGGCCGACCGACACCCCGTCTTCCACCCTGTCGATCAGGACGCGCACGCGCGAGCCCACCAGCGAGAAATTCCGCGCCTCGGAGATTTCCTTCTGGGCTTCCATGATCGCGGACCGTCGCCGTTCCTTCTCCTCCGGGGGGACGGGATCGCCGAGGGGGTGCGCAGTCGTCCCCTCTTCGCGGGAGTACGTGAAGACGCCGAGCCGCGTGAAGGCGGTCGAGCGGACGAACTCCTCCAGCAGCGCGAAGTCCTCCGCGGTCTCCCCGGGATAGCCGACGATAAGCGTGGTGCGGAGCGCGATCCCCGCTCCCTGCAGCCGCCCCAGCAGGTCCACGAGCGCCCTCCTGGTGATACCCCGCCGCATCGACTTCAGGACTCCGTCGGCAACGTGCTGCACGGGGATATCCAGGTACCGGCAGATGCGCGGATGGGAGGCCAGCACCTCCGGCAAGTCCTCCGGAAAATGCGCCGGGTACGCGTACATCAGCCTGACCCACGCGATCCCGGGCACGTCCGCCAGTGAGCGGAGAAGGGCAGCGACCCGCCGCCGGCCGTAGATGTCGAGCCCGTACGCGGTCGTGTCCTGCCCGATCACGATCAGCTCCCTCACGCCGGAGGCGGCGAGTGCTTCCGCCTCACGCAGGATCTCTTCCTCGGGCCGGCTCACGTGCCTGCCGCGCATCATGGGGATGGCGCAGAACGAACAGGGGTTGTCGCAGCCCTCGGAGATTTTCAGGTAGGCAAAGTGGGAGGGCGTGCTCAGGAGCCGCTCACCCAGGAGCTCGGACCGGTACTCCGCGCCGAGGGAGCGGAGGACGTCGGGCAATTGATGGGAGCCGAACACGCCGTCAAGCTCGGGGATCTCCGCCGCAATCTCGCGCCTGTACCGCTCGGTCAGGCACCCCATGGCGTACACCTTCCTCAGGGGCCCCCGTCCCTTCATCTTCACCTGGCGGACGATCGTGTCGATCGACTCCTCCTTCGCGGCGTCGATGAACCCGCAGGTGTTGATCACGGCGATGTCGGCGTCGCCGATCTCCGGGACGACCTCGATGCCGTTCAGCCGGAGCTGCCCCATCAGCTTCTCGGAATCCACCGTGTTCTTGACGCAGCCCATTGTGATCACATGGACCTTTCGCGTTTTCCCCACACGCATTGCCGCACTCTCCTCAGAACACGATGAAATCGAGATATACAAAGACCAGCGGGGCCACGAAGAGGAGGCTGTCGAAGCGGTCGAGCACCCCGCCGTGGCCCGGGATAAGCGCCGACGAATCCTTCACCCCCGCGTCCCGCTTGAGCAGCGATTCGGCCAGGTCGCCGATCTGGCCGCAGCACCCGACGATGACGCCGCAGACCGCCGCCTGGAGCACGGTCATGTACGGGAGGCAGACGAGCCGCGCGGCCTGGAAGACGGCCAGCGCGCCGATGAACCCCGCCGCCGCCCCCTCCCACGTCTTGTTGGGGCTCACGCGCTCGAAGAGCCGGTGACGCCCGAACGCGCGTCCCGCGAAATACGCGGCCGAATCGCACACCCAGATCGACGCGAAGATCGCCAGCACCGTGTACCCTCCCCACCGGTAAAGCTCGCCGGCGACTTCGTCGGGTACGGTCCCGCCCCGGAGCGGGAAGTAGGCGTAGACCGGAAAGTCTTCCGGTATGAACAGCTCGCGCACGCCGACGAGCGAGCCCAGGAACAGCCCTGCGTAGGCGGCCCCAAAGAGCGTCGTCGCAACGTTGACGAGGGGGCCCGGTTTCGCCCTGAACAGCTCGATACCCATGATCACGGGAAGCGCCGCCAGGAGCAGGATCAGGAGCACCTGCGCCATGGAGGGCCAGGGGACGCTGATCCCCCCGGCAAGGAGCCCGCCGGCGACCAGTGCGCGCACCCTGAAATACGCGAAAACGCTGACCAGGAGACCCCCGAGCACGAGGCCCGCTGCAACCTGGGGATGGGCCCCTTTCGCGCGCGCCAGCGCGAAAAACTCATGGATGGCCAGGAGCGCGATGCCCAGCACCAGGCCGAAGAAATAAAAACCTCCGGCCATGGTGACCAGGAGGATGATGGGTATGCCCACGACCGCAACGAGGACGCGGGTGGCAAGGTTGCTCACGTGCGATCCGTCAGGTTGATTCGCCCGATGCGTGGCCGGTGCTGTGAACAAAATACAAAGTGGCGGCACAAAATACCACCGCGAAACCGGCGAAATTCCATGCGGCGAGCGTCAGCGTGGGGGCGGAGGAGGGAGAGACGGCGACGAAGTTGTCGTCGAGGTGAAGGTACATCGCGGCGCACGCCACGAAGTTGTTGAAGAAGTGTGCCGACATCGAGAGCGTGATATTGCCGGACCTGTAGACGATAAACCCGAAATACACCCCGAGCGCGACAAGGGGGACGAGCGTGAACGGGTTGAAGTGGTAGATCCCGAACACCACGCCGGTGATCACTGCGCCCCACCACCCGCTGACCGCCTCGAGGTTCCTCTGCACGAGCCCACGGAAGAGGAGCTCTTCCGCAAGGGCGGGCACGAGCGCCACCACCACGATGACGAAGATGAATTCTCCCGGGCTGTTCGCCTGGACGAGAAGCCTCTCCGTCTCTTCCAGGATCCGCCGCATCCAGTCCAGGAACTGCTGCATCCCATCCGGGAGGGGGATCCGATCCTGCAGGACCATGTACGCCTGCATCATCTGCTGGAGAGCGAACACCGCGAGCATCGTTGCCGCAAGGTCGCGGACGCGCGGAATCTTCACGCGAAACAGTGCCGCCCCGGGACCGTGGCGCTTCCTGGCAAGCCAGACGGTCGGCGCGAGGATGAACAGGAGCTGCCCCAGGATCGTCGCCCAGCGGACGATCGTGACGTTCGCCTCCGTGATCCGCCACCGGGCGACGAGCAGCGTCAGGAATCCCCCCACGAGCTGGTAGAGCACGAAGATGAGCGCAAGGGCGAACAGGCAGAAGACCACCGGGTGCATCCGCTGCAGAAACGTCCCCTCCGGCTCCGCCGGCACCCCGCCGGGAGAAACGGGGGGGAGATCCTGTGTGGCGTCGTCCATGGCCCCTCCTTCAGCGCGTCTGCGAGACGATCATGGCGGCCAGCAGCGGCACCATGATCTCGTGGTGACCGATAATATAGTACCCTTTTCCCCCGTCCTGCGTCGGGCGGCGCTGGACGTTCATCGCGGGGCGGTAGTGCGCGTTCATGTCGAACACCGCGGTGGTGAATCCCCGGGCGCGGGCGCCCAGGTTTCGCGCAACTGTGAGGGCCTTGAGAAAGACCTCGGGCATGACGACGGCCGACCCGACGTTGAGGACCACGCCTCCCCCGGTGAGGTGCTTGCACGTCTCGGCGAGCGACCGGAAATCCCGGAATGTCATCTCCCCCGTGGCGGCGCCGTTCATCGTCGGCTGCTGGTGGACGATGTCCGTGCCGATCGCGGCATGCACGGTGGCGGGGATGTCCTGCTCCAGGCACGCGGCGAGAACGCTCAGGCTGATGTGCGGAGCCTTGCGGGCAACGAGTTCCTTTGCCAGGGCCTCACCGTACCCGTCGTCGCCTCCCGCGGCGGCGGCGGTGAGCGTCGTGTTGATGAACTGGCCGGTCTCCCGCGCCATGCCGAATTTTCCCCCTCGCATCGTGGCGGCGACGTCTTCAGACGTCCTCCCCCAGAGCGCGGTCTCGACGTCGTGGATTGCCGCGGCGCTGTTCATGGCGACCGCGGTGATCACCCCGCGCCTGACGAGGTCGACGATGACCGGACCGAGGCCGACCTTGATGACGTGGGCGCCCATCATGAGTATCACCGGCTTGCCCCTGCGCCGGGCCTCCAGGATCGCCCGCACGATTTCCCTCAGGTCTTTCGCCGCGAGGATCGCCGGGAGTCCCCCGGCAAATGCCCGGAACGAGTCGCCCGCCGCGTCGAACGGAGTCGCGAAATCCTCCCGCGACACCTTGCTCCTGCGCCGGGAGATCGGGATTGTCCTGACTTTCGTCAGGTCTGCGCGCCTGTGTGTAGTCATGCGTGGTCTCTTCGCCTTCGTGTCGGAACTACTTCACGCGGGACGTCACGGGCCCCCGGAGCCCCGCGTACTCGCGCAATTCGGTATCGATGGAGCCGATCACCACCTTGGTGTTGACGCGTACCGGGAGCTTCCGGTCGTCATCCGTCAGCCAGATCACGATCCGCCCCTCGCTCTTGATCAGCCCTCCCTCCTTCACGAGCGGCTCGATGACCACCGTTCTGAACGTGCCGGCGCCGACCTCCAGCTCCTGCCTCCCGAGGAAACGGACGCCCAGCTCGTACGTCGTGTCCTTGTAGAAGTTGAACATCTGCACCTGGTCCCCGGCCTTCATCGGGCCGTAGTCGAGCGTCCGCGCAAAATAGAAGGCCGAGAGGATATCGTGGACATAGGGAGGAATGCGGTACTTCCCTTCCGACGTGGTCGCGATGTTCCTCCGCTGGTCGAATGACGCCGTAAAATCCCGGCTGTAGCTTCCTTCCCGCACGTGCTGCTCGAACTTCCAGGGGGCGATCGTCTCCTCGTCGACGTACGTGACGTATTTGTCTTCCACCCTGTAGATCCATGAGAAACTGGGGAGCGAATTCACGCGGAACTCGATCCTGTAGCACGCCCTGCCGGCGATCGTGTCCGTCCCCGCAACCTGAAGCGTCGCCTCCCCCGCAGTGATGAACCCGTAATTGACGTCAAAGACCAGCTTCTCGCCGAGGCCGAACGCGAGGTTGGGGATGACGCGGAGCCTGACGCTCTCCTCCGCTTTCAGGGCGGCCGCCGCGGAATCGGCCTTTCGGGCCGAGTCGGCCGCGGCTGCCTCAGCCGCACTCCTGACCGAATCGGCACGCGCCGCGGCGGCGCTGTCGGCAGCGGCCTTCAGCGCGGCCGCTCGTCGCGCGGCGGCGGTGGATTTTGCAGCGTGTCTTTTCTGCGTCGCCACCTGGGAGCTGCCCGGGTACGCGAACGCTGCAAGAGCGACGGCCGCAAGGAGGAGGAGTGCGTGCCTAGGACTCATGCGTCGATTGATGTTCTGTGATCGTCCGCTTCTCGAGGAGTTCCCGGGCGGCAACAAATGCCGTCTCCACGGAGATCCCCTCCATGCAGAGGCAGCGGCTTCCCGGCGTTCCGTCGCAGTCGCTGCAGTCGGGTGGACCTGCGGCGACCAGGACCCTGGCCCTGTCCGTGTACGGCCCCCACCTGACGGGACCCATGACGGGTATCCCCGGATAGAATCCGAGGACGGGCACGCCCAGCGCGACGCCGAGGTGGAGCGGCCCCGTGGAGTTCCCGACCACGAGCGCCGCCCGGGAGATGAGCGCGGCAAGCTCTCCCAGGCTGAGCGCGCCTGCAAGGCAGACCCCGCGTGGGCCGGCAGCCCGGGCGACAGCCTCCGCGCGCGGCGATTCACCCGCCGTTCCCGTCGTGACGACGGCAAGTCCGATGTCCGAGACGATTTTCCGCGCCAGCGCCGCGAACCTCTCTTCCGGCCACTCCCGGGCGGATCCCCCGCTCCCGGGGTGGATGACTGCGAACTCTCCCGCGACTCCCGCTCCCCGCAGGCGCGCGTCAACACCTGCCTGGGCCCCGGCGGGGATTCTCAGGTGCGCCTCGAGGGGCTTCCGGGCGGCCGTGTCGCAGTCCAGCGCCGCCAGGAGGTCAACGTTGTATTCGACCTCGTGCCGTTCGGCGGTCTTCCGGTGCGTATACACGCGCCGGTTGAACAGGAACGAGTACCACCGGTAGCCTGAGCCGATCCGCAGGGGAATCCCCGCGAGGAGCACGATCAACGCCAGGCGTGCAGTGGGGTGCACGACCACGGCCGCGTCGAATCTCCCCGCGCAGAGGCGACGCACCATCTCCAGCACGGGGATCGGCCCTTCCGGCGCGTCGTACCAGATGATCTCGTCGACCTGGGGAGAACCCGTGACGATGGCGCCGGCGTATTGCCCCGCCAGGAGGGCAAGATGAGCTTCTGGATACCGGCGCCGGAGATGAGAAAATACGGGAAGCGTGAGGACGACGTCGCCCAGCCTGTCTGTGCGGACGACGAGGATGCGTGAAGGACCAGTCACCTGGGGGTCTCTCAGGGGAGCCATGCATGTATGGTCAATATACCCCTGCCGCTCGTCAAGTGCAAACCTCCGGGTTAGGCCGGTCAGAACACTAGGACCGCTCGGGCATGCCGGCAAGCCGGGCAGACTGGAGCTCCCGCTTTTCATTCAAGAGCTGCCGGTGTCTCTGGCGGAAAGGATCGAGATCCTCTCCCGCGATCTCGGCTTCCTTCATTCGCGCGTGGTTCTCCGCGATGCGCCTGTCGAGCGCCCCCGACTTCAGGCGCCGGATGCACTGCTCTGCAATCGCCCAGGGGTCCGGATGGTCGAGCGCCGCCCATCCCCGGCTGAGTTCATACCGGGTGAGCACGATGCCCGCGATATACTCGCGGAGCGCGGGCTCATCCACCGTATCGAGGAGGGCCGGCACTTCCCAGGCGCCCCCCCGGCCGGCAAACTTCACAATCAGCTCCGCCGCGCGGCGCGCAAGGGGATCCGCGAACTCTTCCGGGGGCACGTGCGAGGTGACAAATGCAACCAGGGGAGGACCTGATTCGAGCATCACCTTGAGGAGGTCGCGCTCGGGGGCGAGCGCGGCCGCGGGGACGGCCCGGGGAGCGGGAGCCGGCTTTCCGGAATCGGCGCCCCGCGCCTGGGACAGCGGCCGCGAGCGCTCGCGCCCGATGATCGATTCCAGCTCGCGGAAGAGCACCGACTCGTAGAGCCCGTACCGTTCCGCCAGGCTTTTGATGTAGAAGTTCCGCTTGATCTCGTCGCTCATGCGGGCGATCGTCTCCACGATCGACCTGACCGCACGCGTCTTCCCCTCCGGCGTCGCCAGGAGGCCCTGGTCGCGAAACGCGGATGCCTTGAAATCGAGGAACGACACCGCGGCGTCCACCCGGGCGCGGAAAGCGTCCCCCCCTTCCTTTCTCACGAATGAGTCGGGGTCTTCCCCCTCAGGCAGCGTCGCGACGTTTACGTCGAGGCCGTGCTCGATGATCAGGTCGACACCCCGCATCGTGGCCTTCGAGCCCGCCGAGTCGGCGTCGTAGACGAGCGTGATCGCCCCGGCGTAGCGCCCGACGAGACGGATCTGCTCCTCGGTCAGCGCCGTTCCGCTCGAGGCAACGACGTTCTCCACCCCCGCCTGGAAGACGCTGATGAGATCGGCGTACCCCTCGACGAGGATCGCCCGTTCGTTCGCGCGGATCGCCTCCTTCGACTGCCAGAGCCCGTAGAGATGCCTGCTCTTGACGAATATGGGCGTTTCAGGCGAATTGATATATTTGCCGAGGGGATCGTCCTCGCGCATTTTCCGGGCGCCGAAGCCGTTGGGACGCCCCGACGGGGTGAACAGGGGGAACATCGCCCGCCCCCGGAACCTGTCGTAGTACGACCCGTCGTCTCTCTTCAGGAGGAGGCCAGCGCGCTCAAAATCGCCCGCGTCCAGTTTTTGCCCGGCGACGTGAGCGAAGAGGCCGTCCCAGGCGTTCCTGGAGTAGCCGAGGCCGAATTTCCTGATGGTCGCGTCGCTGAACCCGCGGTGCCGGAAATACTCGAGCGCGAGCTTCCCCTCCGTCGACTGCACCAGCGTCTCGTAATAGTAGAGGCCCGCGGTCCGGCACGCGGCGTAGAGGGCCTCGTTTTCCGCCGAGTCGCCTCCCCCCTCCTCGGGAATCGCGATTCCGGCCCTGTCAGCCAGCGCACGGACTGCCTCGACGAACGAGAGCTTGTCGTGCTCCATGACAAATGTGTAGACATTTCCGCCGACGCCGCAGCCGAAGCAGTGGTACATCTGCTTCTCGGGGCTCACGCTGAAGGAGGGGGTCTTTTCCTGGTGGAAGGGGCAGAGGCCGGTGTAGTTCTTGCCGCGTTTCTTCAGGCGGACGTACTGCGAGATGACGTCGACGATATCCGACGCCCTCCGGACCTCCTCGATCGTGTCATCTGCGATCCGCATGCGGTCAATGTACGCAAAAGGGGGGGGAGAGGCAACGCGCGCGCTTGACTCCGTGGGAGGCGAACCGTATCTTCTCCTGTCAGATTGCTTCGCCTGAGGTGGCGCCTTCGGCGCCACAGGCGTGGCTCGCAATGACAGGGGCCTGTCATTGCGAGCGCTTTTCGCGAAGCACGCCTTTTGTGTCCCGCCGCAGGCGGGGCAATCCCCCGGAGGAGAGCATGCGGATTCTTGCAGTCGAAGACGAACCGGAATACCTTGAGATGCTGCAGGAGGTCATGAAGAGCCTGGGCCACACGATCACGATCGCGCAGAATGGCAGGGAGGCGCTGTCGATGGTCGACCGCCAGCCGATCGACGTCGTGGTCTCGGACGTCAAGATGCCGGAGATGAACGGCATCGATTTTCATCGCGAGCTCCGGGAACGGCCGGGGCACAAAAACACGCCGTTCATATTCCTGACGGGGGTCGACGACCTGACTGAAGTGAAAGCGGAGTGCAAGAGGGACTGCGACCTGCTGCTGCAGAAGCCGTTCCCGATCGACAGGCTGCTGCAGTTGTTTGCGGGGAAAATTAAATAGATCGCCACGCCAGGAAGCGGCGTGGTCCGAAGAGCGGACTTCGCTCGCGACGGGGGATTGCCCCGCCTGCGGCGGGACACAAAAGGCGTGCTTCGCGAAAAGCGCTCGCAATGACCGGGGATTGTCATTGCGAGGGGCGCCGAAGGCGCCCCGAAGCAATCTCACACCCTCACCTTATCCGGCCTGTACACCTTCTGTACGCGTGACTTCTTCCGCACGAACCTCTTCTCGACCGCAGGCGCGGGGGCCTTCGTCTCGTCCTCGACGTCGGGGTACGTGAAGATGTCGTACTTGTAGTTCCGCATGATGATCTGGTTCCCGTTCCTGCCGAGGACGTACTGCGGCAGCAGCGGGATCTTCCCGCCGCCCCCCGGCGCGTCGATCACGAAGGAGGGGACGGCGAGCCCCGAGGTGTGACCCCTGAGCTTGTCCATGATCTCCAGCCCGACGCTCACCGGCGTCCTGAAGTGGTTCGCCCCCTTGGTGATGTCCGCCTGGTACAGGTAGTAGGGGCGCACGCGCATCGTGAGGAGCTTCCGCATCAGCTCCAGCATCACCTCGGGCGAGTCGTTCACCCCCTTCATCAGGACAGCCTGGTTGCCGACGGGAATGCCGGCGTCGGCGAGCATCTCGCAGGCCCGCTTTGCCTCCGGCGTGCACTCCCAGGGGTGGTTGAAGTGCGTGTTGACGTAGAGCGGGTGGTATTTCCTGAGCATCTTGCAGAGCTTGGGCGTGATCCGCTGGGGGAGCACGCAGGGCATCTTTGTGCCCAGCCGGATGATCTCCAGGTGCGGGATCGCGCGCAGGCCGGCGATGACCTTCTCCAGCATGAAATCGGTCAGCATCAGGGGATCGCCTCCCGAGAGAATCACGTCGCGGATCTCCGGGTGCGCCGCGATGTAGTCGATCCCCCCCTGGATGTACTTCATGTTGATCTTGGAGGAGTCCCCGACCTTCCGCTTGCGCGTGCAGAACCTGCAGTACATCGAGCACTGGCTCGTGGTCAGGAACAGGACGCGGTCCGGGTAGCGGTGGACGATGCTCGGGACCGGGCTGTGCGAATCCTCCGCCAGCGGGTCCTCGGGGAGGTCGTCTTCCTCGAGTTCCTGCGCATCGGGGATGCACTGCAGCCAGATGGGGTCGCCGGGATGGCGGATCAGACTCAGGTAATAGGGGTTGATGCGGATATGAAAGAGCCGATTCAGCCGGTCCGCGAGTTCCTTGTCAAAGCCGAATCGTTCGACGAGGTCCTTGCCGCTGTCCACGCTCTGTCGCAGCATGGTCTGCCAGAGTTCCATTCGTGCCTGTCATCCTCCCCTAGTGTTGTGTCAGATACTTGCCGAACACCACCAGGTCGTCCCCCGGCCTGTAATACCCGGCAATCCTCGCCAGCTCCCTGTAGCCCCTCTTCACATAGAATTCTCTCGTCGGCGCGTACACGGGACGCGACGACGTCTCCGCGATCAGGAGCCGCCCCCCCATGTCACGAACAAGCGCAACAGCATGGTCGTCAAGCGCGCGACCGATGCCCCGTCCCTGCCGCGCCGGGTCCACCGCGACCCAGTAAAGGTCGAACGTCCCTTCGGTCGCCGGCGTGGGTCCCACGCAGTAGTACCCCGCGACCTTCCCCTCTTCCTCGCTCACCCGGATGATGTAATCCTTCTGCCCCGGCACGTCCAGCACCGCGTCGATCAGCTCCAGCGCGATCGCCACCTCGTCATCGGTAAACATGCCCGTCGCGGCGACCAGTGACCGGAGCGGCTCGCGGTCTTCGCGGCGGAGCGTCCGGATCACCTGCGCCGCTCCAGGGCGGACTCGACGATCTTGCCGACGATCTGCTGGAACGTGTATCCCTGCGCGCGCGCGGAGCGTGCGAAGCCCGCGTCGTCGGAAATATCGGGGTTCGGGTTCACTTCCAACACGTACGGCACGCCGGCCTTCGTCAGCCGGAAATCCACGCGCGCGTAGTCGCGGCAGCCGATCAGGCGGTATGAGCGGAGCGCGATCTCCTTGATTTTTGCTTCGAGCTGCGCGGGAAGGGGCGCCGGACAGACACCCTTTGTCCCTTCGTAAGCGACAGTGCCGTGAACCCACTTGGCTTCGTAGCTCACGATCCGGTGCATCCCGTCGGTGAGTCCCGAAAAATCAATTTCCGAGATCGGCAGCGCCATCGGCGGGGAGTTCCCCAGGATCGCCACGTTGAGCTCCCGCCCGTCGATGTACTCCTCCACGAGCGCCGACTGGTCGTATTCCGCGTGGATGAACCGGACGCGCTTGCGGAGGTCGTTCGCGGAGTAGACGACCGAGCAGTCGTCGATCCCGACGCTGGCGTCCTCGTGCGAGGGTTTCACGATGAGGGGGAAGGCGAGCCCGTCCCGGAGCGCGATCCTGTCGCCGACCCCGAACTCGGCGAACCGGGGGGTCGCGATGCCGTGGGCCGCCAGGATTTCCTTCACGCGCGGTTTGTTCAGCGCGGTGCCCAGGGCCAGAGGGCCGGCGCCCGTGAACGTGATGTTCATCAGCTCGTAGACGCCCGCCACGTTCATCTCCTGGGCGGACTCGTTCTCGACGCTTTCGACGAGGTTGAACACCAGGTCGGGCCGATCCTCGCGCAGGTAGTCGATCAGCCGGTAGAAATTGCTGTCGACGTTGAATATCGTCGTCCGGTACCCGAGCGAGTTGAGGGCCGCCTTGATGTCCTCCATCTCCTCCACGACCCCGATCTCCGACAGGTCGATGAGCGCCTGGGTCGCGAGCGTCCGCCCGCGCTCGGTCTTCAGGACCGGGCGCGCCTGCGACGTTTCCACCAGCCGGCCGTTCTCGCCGATGTACTTGCGTCCCGCCTCGGTGCCGACGACGGGCTCGTTGTACAGGATCGCTATGCGTGTTTTTCTGGCCATGGAGTGCTCCTGCGCCGGGAATGTCCGATCCTCAACCGTTCACGCCGGGATCCTCTGACGCCCTTCCCGGAGGGGAATTCCGCACCGCTTCATGGCGATGTCCGCCACGCCGTTGATCAGCTCGTTGTACGACATCCCGGCCGCACGGGCGGCCCTGGGGAAACACGAATTGTCCTCCGGGCGCGGGAGTATGCCCGGCAGGGGGTTCACTTCGATCACGCACGGCCGCCCGGCGGCGTCGCAGCGGAGGTCGATCCGCGTCCAGTCCCGGCACCCCAGGACGGCGTACGTCTTCCGGCAGACCACCTCGATCTCCGCACGCAGCCGCCCGTCGACGTGCGCGGGGCAGTCGTAGATGTCCAGGGGCGCCTCCACGGTGTCCCAGACCCACTTCGCCTCGTAGGAGTAGATCGGTGCCGCCCCGTCGGGGAGGGCATCGAACACGATCTCGATGAGCGGGAGAACGCGGACGTCCTGCCCGTTGCCCAGCATCGCCGCGGTGAACTCGCGGCCGGGGAGAAACTCCTCCACGAGCGCGGGCTCGCCGTAGGTCGAGAGCACCGCGCCGACCTCGCGCTCGAGGTCCGCGGCGTTGCGCACGACGCTTGAGTCGTAGATGCCCTTGCTCGATCCCTCGTGCAGGGGCTTGACGATCGAGGGGAACGACGGCCGGAGCCGCCTGCAGTCGTCCATCGTCGCGACCACCGCGTGAGGCGCCGTGGGCACGCCGTGGGCGGCGAGGACTTCTTTCGTGCGCGACTTGACGAGGCAGAGTCCCAGCGTGAGGGGGTCGGATCCCAGGTAGGGAATGCGGAGCATCTCGAGCATGGCCGGAACCTGCGCTTCGCGCGACGGGCCGTAGAGTCCCTCGGCGATGTTGAACGCGAAAAAAGGCCTTATTTTACGCAGTTTTTCATACGCCTCCTCGCCGGCCTCTATCATAGTGACGTCGTAGCGCTCAGCAAGCGCGTCGCGCACTGCGTGCACGGTGTCCGCGGTGTCCCACTCGGCGTAAAGATCGTTGACGCGTTCGGCGTGCGCAACGCGGACGAGTGAGTGTGCGGAGGAACCATGTGCGGAGGCTGAAGCGGAGGAAGAGTGTGACGACTCGCGGAGGGTGCCGGCTTCTGAGTGAGGAGGAGCTTCCGATTTGATGTTGTAGACGAGCGCTACGGTGTCCGAAGACGGTGGAAGCTGTGGGAACGAATGATCCAGAAAAACTCCAAACTGTTCGACTCACTCATTTCAATTGTTAATATAAGCATTTTCAATTCGATGTCAAGAAAAAAGTGCGTTTTTGACCCCGCGCGTGAGACCGTCGTCACCCGACGTCGACGAGAGACATCTCGTCGCGGTATCGGGAGCGGAGGTACGAGCGGAGCGCGGCGTGCTCGTCCGACGCGAGACGCGGATCGCGCTCGACGATTGCGAACGCGTCGGCCCGCGCGTCGGCAAGGAGCGAGGCGTCGGCGATGATATCGGCGACGCGGAATTCCGGGAGGCCGCTCTGCCGCGTGCCGAAGAAATCTCCGGGCCCGCGCAGCGCGAGATCCGTCTCCGCGATCCGGAATCCGTCCGTCGTTTCCACCATCGCGGCGAGTCGCCGCTCCGCGAGCGCCTGCTCCGCACCCGCGTTCGCCCCGCCGCGCGCCGCCGCGCGGGCCGCGCGCGATGCAATCCACCGGCGCGCGACCAGTATGCAGTACGACCGGTCGCTGCCGCGGCCCACGCGCCCGCGGAGCTGGTGGAGCTGCGAGAGACCGAAGCGCTCGGCGTTCTCGATCACCATCACGGTCGCGTTGGGCACGTCAATGCCGACCTCGATCACGGTCGTCGCCACGAGCACGTCGATCTCCCTGCGAATGAACTTCTCCATCACGGCGTCGCGCTCGTCGGCCGGGAGCCTTCCGTGGATCATGCCGACGCGCAGGTCGGGAAAAATCTCCCGCTGCAGGCGGTCGCGGTGGACGGTCGCGGCCTTGAGGTCGAGCGCCTCGGATTCCTCGATGAGCGGATAGACGTAATACGCCTGCCTTCCCGCGCCGACCTGCTCGCGCACGAACGCCGCCACGCCTTCCTCGTCCGCGTCGCTCTTCAATACCGTGGTCACCGGTTTCCTGTCGCGCGGCAGCTCGTCGATCACGGAAACGTCGAGGTCGCCGTAGAGCGTCAGCGAGAGCGTGCGGGGAATCGGCGTCGCCGTCATCACGAGCACGTCCGGGTTGGTCCCCTTGCCCCGCATCGACGCGCGCTGCAGCACGCCGAAGCGGTGCTGCTCGTCGATGACGACGAACCCCAGGCGCGCGAACGCCACCTCCTTTTCGAAGAGGGCGTGGGTGCCGACGACGATCTGTGCCGCGCCGCTGCGGACGTCCTCCAGGATATCCCTCCGCAGGGCGGTCTTCTGCGCCCCCACGAGGAGGCGGATGGCCACGGGGAGCGATCCCAGGAGGCGCTTCAGCGTGCGGAAGTGCTGCTCGGCCAGCAGCTCCGTCGGCGCCATGAACACCGACTGGTAGCCGCTGTCGGCTGCGACGAGCATGGCCAGGAGCGCCACCACCGTTTTGCCGCTTCCGACGTCCCCCTGGAGGAGCCGGTTCATCACGCGCGGCGACTCCATGTCCGCGGCGATCTCGCGGAGCACTTTCGTCTGCGCGCGGGTGAGCGTGAAGGGGAGCGATTCGACGAGCCGCCTGGCGAGCGGCGATTTCACGGCGAAGGCAATGCCCCCCTTCTCCTCCCCCGCGAGACGTCGCTTCACGGCGAGCTTGAGCTGGAACCGGAAAAACTCCTCGTACTTGAGCCGCCGGAGAGCGCGGGACACGTCGTCCCGCGTCGATGGTCTGTGGACGCCCCGGACGGCGGCCCGGGCACCGATGAGATCGCGGGCGGCGACGACGTCTGCAGGCAGGATCTCCGGAAATTGCTCCCCGTACAGGTCAAGCGCGCCCGCAATCACGCGACGGAAGCCGCCGCTGTCAAGACCCGCGCGGGCAAGATCCTGTCCCGAGGGATACAGGGGGATGAGCGCGCCCGTGCTGAGCGCATCCGCCCAGGGGGAGGGGGGCTCCTTCCCGGCCGCAGTTCCGTCCTCAGGGCGCGGCGACATCCGGTCGATCTCCGGGTGGACGAATTGCAGGATCCCGCCGTATGTCCCCGGCTCCCCCGAGACCGCGAGCGTCTCCCCCACGGAGAACATCTTTTTCCAGTAGTGAACGCCACCGAACCAGACGCACTGGAGCGAGCCCGTCCCGTCCGCCAGGGCGACAATGAACCTGGATTTCGCGCCGAACCCGGCGACGCGGAACGATCGGACTTCTCCCACCACGGTGTACTCGCGCCGCGCGTCCTCACCCGGAGCGCCCCCCGGGGCACGGGCATCGCGAGCCACGCGGCTCCGCAGCTCCGCGATGGAAAGGACCGTTGTCCTGTCGATGTACCTGCGGGGAACGTGAAGGAGGAGGTCCTCCACGGACCTGATGCCTGCCTGTGCGAGGAGGATGGATTTCTTCGGGCCGATCCCCTTTACGAACTGCACGGGGAGGGTATGGAGATCGGTGACGGTCGGGGGGGAGCGCATGTCGCGTGCAAGATACTGCACCCCCGCCGGAGTGTCAACCCGGGATTGTCCCGCCTGCGGCGGGACACAGAAGGCGTGCTTCGCTAGAAGCGCTCTCAATGACAGCGGATGTCATTGCGAGCCGCTTTACGGGGAAGCAATCTGGCAGGCAGATTCCTGTTGTCTCTTACCCCCAAACGTCGTATCTTTTGCGAAATCTCAGCATGAGAAGGCCACCGTTTGGAACTGCACTTCCCGGCGATACTCCCGCAACTTCCGACACTCAAGGAAATCGTCATCTGGGGAGGATACGTCGGCCTCTCGGCTATCATCTTCTCCGAAACGGGCCTGCTCATCGGTTTTTTCCTCCCGGGAGATTCTCTTCTTGTCACGGCGGGGCTGTACGCGGCCGCGACAGGGGCGCTTGATCCGCGTGTCCTGATTCCCCTCCTGATCGTTGCGGCGGTCGCCGGCAACGGGACCGGGTACATGATCGGCCTCCGGGCCGGGCATGCCCTCTACAGCCGGCCCCAGTCCCGCTGGTTCCGGCGCGATCACCTGCTGAAGACGCGGGGATTCTACGAGAAGTACGGCGGAATCACGATCGTCCTCGCGCAGTTCATGCCGTTCCTGCGGACGTTTGCCCCTGTCGTCGCTGGCGTTGCGGAGATGAAGTACCGGCGGTTCGCCCTGTTTAACGTGGTGGGGGCAATCGGGTGGATCACGAGCATGATCCTGATCGGGTTCTACCTGGGGAAAACCGTCCCGGGGATCGAGCACAACGTGGAGTACGTGATCGCCGTCGTCATTTTCCTTTCGATCTCCCCGATGCTCTATAGAATCGCAAAGCACAGGCTGAGGGGGAACGCCCCCGCCGCGCCGGGCCCGCAGTCCGGCACCTGACGTCCACACACGCCACAGGAGTCCCATGGGAAATCCGCTGTTCGAGAGGAAACCGCTCGGCCTGCTCCTGGAAGAGATGCGCGGGGAAAACCGCCTCCGGAGGGTCCTGGGCCCGGTCACGCTGACGAGCCTCGGGGTCGGCGCGGTGATCGGCACCGGGATATTCATACTCACCGGTGTCGCGGCGCATGACAAGGCGGGTCCCGCGATCACGCTCTCGTTCGTGGCGGCGGGAATCGCATGCATATTCGCCGCCCTCTGCTACGCGGAATTTGCGTCGATGGTCCCCGTGGCTGGTTCGGCGTACACTTACGCGTACGCGACGCTCGGTGAGCTGTTCGCCTGGATCATCGGCTGGGACCTCGTCCTGGAATACGCCGTGGGCTCATCCACGGTGGCCCACGGGTGGTCCGCGCACGTCCAGGACCTCCTGGGGAGCTTCGGGATACGCATCCCATTCGCGTTCGGGAACGCGCCATTCGACTTCGACCCCGTGACGTACCACTTTTTCCCCACGGGCGCCTATTTCGATGTGGCGGCGATCGTCATCACGTTCATTATCACCACGGTGCTGGTGATCGGCATCCGGGAGAGCGCCAGGTTCAACGCCGGGATGGTGATGGTGAAGCTCGCCATCGTTTTCTTCGTCATCGTCGTCGGGGCGTTCTACATCGACACGAAAAACTGGGAACCGTTCGCGCCGTACGGGTTCACCGGCATCGGGTTCTTCGGCCGCACGCTCTTCGGGCAGTCGAGTCCCACGGGGGCGCCGCTGGGCATGCTCGCCGGGGCCGCGATTATCTTCTTCGCCTACATCGGGTTCGACTCGGTCTCCACGCACGCGGAGGAGGCCCGCAACCCGAAGAAGGACGTGCCGATCGGGATCGTCGCCTCACTGATTATCTGCACCGTTCTTTACATACTGGTCTCCGGGATACTGACCGGGATGGTGCCCGCGTCGAAGCTCAACATCAACGCGCCGGTCTCCGACGCGTTCCGCCAGGTCGGCCTCCCGTGGGCCCAGCGCATCATCGACGTGGGGGCGATTACCGGGATCACGTCAGTCCTCCTGGTCATGATGCTGAGCCAGCCCAGGGTGCTGCTCGCCATGGCGCGCGACGGGCTGGTCCCCACGAAGTTCTTCGCCGCTGTCCACGAGCGGTTCCGCACCCCCTATAAATCGACGATCCTGACCGGCGTCTTCGTCTCGCTCATGGCGGCGTTCCTCCCGCTGAGGATCCTGGCCGAACTGACGAACATCGGGACGCTCCTGGCGTTCACGATCGTGTGCGCGGCGGTGCTGATCATGCGGAAGAAGCACCCGGAAGCCGAGCGGCCGTTCCGCGCGCCGTTCGTCCCCTTCGTCCCAATCGCCGGGATGGCCTCGTGCCTCCTCCTCATGCTTTCGCTCCCCGAGGAGAACTGGTGGCGGCTCATCATCTGGCTCCTGATCGGGTTCGTGATCTACTTCGGCTACGGGAGGAGGCACAGCGTGCTCGCGAAGATGCGCGCGGCGGGGACGCAGCAGCCGTGACGACCGCCGGGCCCGGTGCGACGGAAGCCGCCGGCGCGGCGCCTGCGCGGGAGTTCCGGCGGGCGCTCGGGCTCTTTGACGGCACGATGCTGGTCATCGGGTCGATGATCGGCTCCGGGATCTTCATCGTGAGCGCGGACATCGCGCGGACAGTGGGGAGCGGCGGCTGGCTCCTCGCCGTCTGGCTGGTGACGGGGCTCATGACGGTCACGGGCGCGCTCGCCTACGGCGAGCTTGCCGGGATGATGCCCCACGCAGGGGGACAGTACGTCTATCTCCGCGAGTCCTACAACCCGCTCACCGGGTTCCTTTACGGGTGGACGTTCTTCCTGGTAATCCAGACCGGGACGATCGCCGCCGTCGGCGTCGCGTTCGCGAAGTTCACCGCGGTGCTCATCCCCTCGCTGGGCGACTCGACGGTTCTCTTCAGCGCTGGACCCGTCCGCGTGACCGCGCAGCGGCTCGTAGCCATCCTCAACGTGGCGGTGCTGACCGCGGTCAACACGCAGGGCATCACCGGCGGTAAGTGGATACAGAACGTCTTCACCTCCGCGAAGACGGCCGCGCTGGCCGGTCTCATCGCGCTCGGCCTCGTCGCGGGCGCCTCGCTCGGCGTCTTCCGGGCAAACCTCGCGACGTTCTGGGATGCCACCACGACGCACGCGTCCGCCGGTGGCGCGGCTGCGCCCGTCCCGCTTGCCGGGATCGCGCTCCTGGGGGCGCTCGGCGTGGCCATGGTCGGTTCGCTCTTCTCCAGCGACGCATGGAACAACGTGACGTTCACCGCGGGGGAAACGGTCAACCCCAGGAGGAACATCCCCCTGAGCCTGGCGATCGGCACGGGGGCGGTGACGGTGCTCTACCTCCTGGCCAACGTCGCGTACCTCGCCGTCCTCCCGGTCGCGGGGACGCCCGGCGCGGCCGATGCGGCCGGGCGCGGCATACAGTTCGCCGCGGCTGACCGCGTCGCCACGGCGGCGATGTCGGTCATCCTGGGACCGGCCGCTGCCGCCGTCATGGCCGTGCTGATCATGGTCTCGACGTTCGGGTGCAACAACGGCCTGATCCTCTCCGGCGCCCGCGTCTACTACGCGATGGCGCGCGACGGCGTCTTCTTCAGGAGCGCGGGGAAGCTGAACGCGAAAGGCGTTCCGGGTGCGGCGCTCGTCGTCCAGTGCGTCTGGGCCTGCCTCCTCTGCCTCTCGGGCACCTACGCGGACCTGCTGGATTACGTGATATTCGCGGTGCTCCTCTTTTACATACTGACGGTCATCGGCATATTCCGGCTCCGCAGGACGCGCCCCGGGGCGGAGCGCCCGTACCGGGCGTTCGGGTACCCCGTGCTCCCGGCGCTCTACGTGGTCGCTGCGCTGGCGATCGCGGTCGATCTCCTCGTGCTGAAGCCCGCGTACACCTGGCCCGGGCTCGGCATCGTCGTTCTCGGCATCCCGGCGTTTTTCGCATGGAAAGCTACAGAGACACCCCGCTCCTGACAGGGAGCGGGTCGCAGCACAGACGCATCGAACACACAGAGAAAGGAGCAACTCAGAAACCATGGAACTGAACCTGATCCTGGGGATCAGCGTCCTGGGTCTTCTCTTCGCGGTCTACCTGGTCCGCGACGTGCTGAAGAGGGACACGGGGACGCCGAAGATGCGGGAGATCTCGGACGCGATCAAATCGGGCGCCGAGGCATTCCTGAACCGGCAGTACCGGACGATCATCACGCTCGCGGTCGCGCTGGCGGCCCTCATCTACATCCTCTACGCATTCGTGCGGGCGAGCAACGCGCACGATCCCGCCTCGGCGGGGCAGCTCGCCCTGTGGACGACGCTCTCGTTCGTGCTGGGCGCGCTCTGCTCTGTGGCCGCAGGGTACATGGGGATGTGGGTGGCGATCCGTTCCAACATCCGTACAGCGGCGGGCGCGACGCGCGACCTCAACAGCGCGCTCCAGCCCGCGCTCCGCGGGGGCGCGGTCTCCGGCTTTTTCGTCGTCGCCATGAGCCTCCTGGGCGTCGGCGGACTCTTCACGATCGTGCAGGCCAGCGGCGTCACGGACGACATCACGAAGATCCCCCTTCTGATCGTGGGCTACGGCTTCGGCGCGAGCTTCGTCGCGCTCTTTGCGCAGCTCGGGGGCGGGATCTACACGAAGGCGGCGGACGTGGGGGCCGACCTCGTCGGCAAGGTCGAGGCGGGGATACCGGAGGACGATCCCCGTAACCCGGCGGTCATCGCGGACCTGGTCGGCGACAACGTCGGCGACTGCGCGGGCCGCGGCGCCGACCTCTTCGAGTCCACGGCCGCCGAGAACATCGGCGCCATGATCCTGGCCGCCGCGCTCTACAAGGCCAACGTGGGCGCGTTCGCGACGCATGCGCTGCCCCTGGTCGGCGTCCTGCTCTTCCCCCTCGTCGCCCGCGCGTTCGGTATCGTCGCCTCGGCGATCGGCGTGCTCTCCGTGAAGGCCAACGACCGGGACGACCCGATGAAGTCGCTCAACCGGGGCTACGTCGTCGCCGCAGTGCTCGCCATGGTGGGCTTTTACATCGCCTCCCGCTGGCTCCTGGGACCCGATTACTACTTCAACTTCTTCCTCTGCGGCATCGTCGGCGTCCTGACATCCGTGGCATTCGTCATACTGACGCAGTACTACACGGAGTACAAGTACCGGCCGGTCCAGTCGATCGCCACGGCCTCGCTCACGGGCCCGGCAACGAACATCATCGCGGGCCTCGCCGTCGGCATGGAGTCCACAGGCTACCCGGTGCTGGTCATCGCGGCGGCCATCGTGGGCGCATTCATGCTGGGCGAATCCTCGGGACTCGAGCACGCCGGGCTCTTCGGCACGGCCGTGGCCACGATGGGGATGCTCTCCACCGCGGCCTATATCCTGGCGATGGACACGTTCGGCCCGATCACCGACAACGCCGGCGGCATCGTCGAGATGAGCCAGCAGCCGAAGGAGATCAGGGACAGGACGGACCGCCTCGACTCGGTCGGGAACACCACCAAGGCGCTCACGAAGGGCTACGCGGTGGGCTCGGCGGCACTCGCGGCGTTCCTGCTGTTCAGCGCGTACATCGACGAGGTGAAGGCGTATCTCCCCTCGTTCCCCGGGACGATCAACCTCAACAAGCCGGAGGTGTTCGTCGGTTCGATGTTCGGCGCCGTGCTCGTCTTCCTCTTCTCGTCGCTCGCCATCAAGGCGGTCGGGCGCGCGGCGTACGCGATCATCAACAACGTGCGCGACCAGTTCCGGAACAACCCCGGCATCATGGCCGGGACGGCAAAGCCCGACTACGGGCAGTGCGTGGACATCGCGACGAAGTCGGCGCTCCGCGAGATGGTCTTCCCGGGACTCCTGGTGGTGCTCATGCCGGTGGCGGTGGGGCTCGCGTTCAAGTGGCTCTACGTCGCCGGGGGCTCCCCCGTCGACGGCGCGAGCGGCGCCGAGGTGGTGGGCGGTCTGCTCATGGTGGGAACGATCGTGGGTATCCTCATGGCGCTCTTCCTGAACAACGGCGGAGGCGCATGGGACAATGCCAAGAAGTTCATCGAGACGGGGGCGCACGGCGGGAAGGGATCTGCGACGCACAAGGCCGCCGTCGTCGGCGACACTGTGGGCGACCCGTGCAAGGACACTGCGGGCCCCTCGCTCCACGTGCTCATCAAGCTGCTGAGCACGATCACGCTGGTGCTGGCGCCGCTGTTTATCTGATCGCCACGCGAACGGCGCTCGCGACGGCGTAAGGCGCCGCTGGATTGCTTCGTCGCAGGAAGCGTCCTAGACTCGCAATGACGGGATCTGGGCGTCCCGTCATTGCGAGCGGCGGCGCCTTCGGCGCCGTGGCGCCCAGGGCGCCACGAAGCAATCTCCCGGCTACCCTCTTGGTATTCCCAGCAGGCTCATTTCCTTCCGCATCCGCCGGGGCGAGAGGCCTGACTTCCCAGTCAGAGTTCCCCCTTCGGGTCGCGCGTCATGAGATCGTGGCACGCGACCAGGGGGTCCTTTTCCTCGAAGAGAATCCTGTGAACTTCCGCAATGATCGGCACTTCCACGCCCACCCGGCGCGCCAGCTCGTACGCCGACGACGTCGTCGCGATCCCCTCCGCGACCATCACCATGGAGCTCACGATCTCGGCCAGCTTCCTCCCCTTGCCGATTTCGACCCCCACGTAGCGGTTCCGGCTGTGGCGGCTCATGCACGTGACCATGAGGTCCCCGATCCCGGAAAGGCCTGAGAAGGTCCGGATATGAGCCCCCATCGCGACGCCGACGCGGGCGATCTCGGCAATGCCGCGCGTCATCACGGCCGCCTTCGTGTTGTCCCCCAGCTCCGCCCCGTCGATGATCCCCGCCGCGATCGCGATCACGTTCTTGAGCGACCCGCCGATCTCGACACCCCTGATGTCGTTGCTGGCGTAGACACGGAACCAGGGGAGCATAAACGCCTGCTGCACCCTGCGCGCGGTCTCCAGCTCCGCGGACGCGGCGACGACCGTCGTGGGGATGCGGCGGCTCACCTCCTCCGCATGGCTCGGCCCGGAGAGCGTGGCGATCCGGGCCGCTGAGATTCCCGGCAGCGCGTCGATGAGCATCTCGGACATCGTCATGAGCGTGGCGTTCTCGACCCCCTTGGCCACGTTCACCACGAGCATATCAGGAGAGAGGGGGGAGAGCCGCGAGACGACGGAGCGAAGGAACTGCGAGGGGACGGCACAGACGATCATCCCCGCCCCGTCGACGGCGGCCTCCAGGTCGCTCGTGACGGCGACGGATTGCGGGATCAGTATGCCGGGGAGGAAGTCGGGGTTTTCCCTTGTGGCGAGGATTCGCCCGGCGTCTTCCTCACTGTAGGACCAGAGGGAGACCCGATGGGAGTTTTCGGCGAGGAGGATCGCCAGGGTCGTCCCCCAGCTCCCCGCGCCGAGCACGGCGATGCGCATGCGCGTTGGTTGTCAGGCGTTCCCGGGGGGAGGGGCCGCGTTTCTTCCGCCGAGCCGGGGCGAGGTGATCCTGTTTTCAGTCCCCGCGATCAGCCGGCCGATGTTGGTGCGGTGCGTGAATATGATCAGCGACGCGATGCCGATGCTGAAGAAGATGAGCGTATGGTATCCCGCGATGTCGACCATGAAGACGTTCTCCCGGAGGAACATCGTCAGGGGGAACGACACCGCGGCGCTCAGCGAACCGAGCGACACGTAGTGGAAGATCAGCAGCACGAGCGCGAACACGCCGAACGAAACGGCGAACTCGACCGGGGCGATGCCGATGAGCATCCCCCCCGCAGTGGCGATCCCCTTCCCCCCCTTGAAGCCCGCGAAGAGCGTCCAGACGTGCCCGAGTATGGCCGCGCAGCCCGCGATGATCTGGACGACGGTGAAATCGTCGAACGGCGTCCTGTTGGCAAAGGGCATGGGGCCGTACATCAGCCGGGCCAGCACCATCGTGGCGACGAGGCCCTTGGCCATGTCGATGAGGATCACGAAGACGCCGGCCTTCCACCCCAGGACCCGGAAGACGTTCGTCCCCCCGGCGTTGCCGCTCCCGTGCTGGCGGATGTCGATGCCGCGGACCCGCCGCGCGACGATAATGGCCGTCGGAAACGACCCGATGAGGTAGCTGAGGATTGTGATGATCCCTATGGAGACCATGCCGTGGAGTTACCCGTGTGTGTGGCCGGAACGGAGGCCGGAAGCCCCCTTCGTGAACCGCTGAATATACCCACCCCTGAATTCAATAGCAACCCGCTCCCCCTCCTAACGGCGTTTTCGCACCGCCAGGAGCCATTCGGCCAGTTTTCTGTCGCGCGGCGTCGTGATCTTGACGTTCGCCTCGTCCCCGGGGACGATCCTGACGTGCACCCCCAGGCGCTCGACGAGCGACGCGTCATCCGTCCCCAGGAAACCGGCGGCGGCGGCCCTGCGGTGCGCGTCGCGCAGGACCCGGATGCGGAATCCCTGCGGCGTCTGCACCGCCCAGAGGTCTCCCCGCGGGAGCGTCCCAGAGAGAAACCCCCGACGGGCGCGCGCGCGCGTCTTGATCGTGTCGGTCACCGGGAGTGCGGCGACTGCCGCGCCGGATCGCGCAGCGGCGCGTATGACATCCTCGATGAGTCGCCGGCTGGCAAACGGGCGGACCGCGTCATGGACCAGGACCACGCCATCCCGGCACGTGCAGACGTCCAGGCCCCTCAGCACTGAGTCCTGCCGCTCTTTTCCTCCTGCGACCACTGCAGACACTTTTCCGAAGCCGCCGCGCCGGACGATCAACTGCGTGCGGCGCACCGCATCGTGAGGAACGACGACGACGATTTCACCAACTGCGTCGATCCCCTCGAAGAGGCCGATCGTCCGCGCGATGACGGGGACGCCGGCCAGGGGGAGGAACTGCTTCGGGGTCCCCCCTCCCATCCGCCGCCCGCGCCCCCCCGCGGCGATGATGACGGAGACGTGAAGACCTCGGCCCCGCTGTGGCGCCTGCGGCGCCACTGCATTCATTGACAGGCGTGACTTCGTCACGCCTGTCACTGAAGCAGCATTGCGTCGCCGTAACTGTAGAACCGGTACCCCTCCTTGATGGCCTTCTTGTAGACCTTCATGAGGAGGTCGCGCCCCGCGAACGCGGCGGCGAGCATCAGGAGCGTGGACTCCGGCATGTGGAAATTCGTGATGAGCTTGTCCGTGATCTTGAAGTCATACGGCGGGAAAATGAACTTGTCGGTCCATCCCTTGTTCGCCTTCAGGTGCCCGTCGGTCGTCACGCTCGACTCCAGGGCCCGGCACGTGCTGGTGCCGCAGACAAAGACGCTCCCCCGGGAGTCGATCGTCCTGTTGACCACCTGCTCGGTCGACTCCGGGATCTCGTAGTACTCCGAGTCCATCTTGTGCTTCGTCAGGTCCTCCACCTCCACGGCGCGGAACGACCCGAGCCCGACGTGGAGCACCACCGGGACCACCTTCACCCCCTTGCGCTTCAGCGAGGCCAGCAGGCGCCGGGTGAAATGGAGCCCGGCCGTCGGCGCGGCCACCGCCCCGACCGACCGCGCGAACACCGTCTGGTACGACTCCTTGTCCCTGTCCGTCGGCTCGCGCTTGATGTAGTAGGGGAGCGGCATCTTGCCGATCCGGTCGATGATCCTGAAGAAATCCCCCTGGACGTTGAAGCGGACGGTCCGCCCGCGCGAGGTGGTATTGTCGATCACCTCGCACCAGAGCTTTCCCTCGTCGAAGAAGATCTTGTTCCCAATGCGGACCTTCCGCGCCGGGTCCACGATCACGTCCCAGATATTCTCCTCCTTGTTCAGCTCGCGCAGGAGGAACACCTCGATCTTCGCGTTCGTCTTTTCCTTCCGGCCGAACAGGCGGGCCGGGAAGACCTTCGTTTCGTTGACCACCAGGCAATCGCCTTTCCTGAAGTACTTCCCGATCTCGGAAAACCTTATCCCGGTGATCGATTCGTCCGCGCGGCCGACGACCATGAGGCGTGCGTTATCGCGCGGGCTGGCAGGAAACTTCGCGATCAGGTTTCTCGGCAGCGGATAGCGGAAG
>Ga0335079_10001357_pt1 | contig 27775 bp, 20 predicted proteins | sample Lox_Sample_33_FD_206719 | JGI IMG/M metagenome (GOLD analysis project Ga0335079, IMG submission 206719) | Soil microbial communities from Loxahatchee National Wildlife Refuge, Florida, United States - Lox_Sample_3.3 | ecosystem: Environmental > Terrestrial > Soil > Wetlands | place: USA...
ATCTGAACGGGATCATTCTGGTTTCGACGATTTTGAATTTTCAGACGACCGACTTCAATAGCGGGAACGACTTGCCGTACATCCTATATTTGCCGACGTACACGGCGATTGCGTGGTATCACAAGCGGCTGCCCAGCGATTTGCAGGCGGACCTGCACAAGGCGCTGCAGGAGTCCGAGGATTTTGCGAACAGAGAATATACGCTGGCACTGATGGCGGGGGACGCGCTGGCGGGCGCAAAGCATGCGGAAGTGGTCAAGAAACTCGCGCGGCTGACGGGCCTCTCCGAGGATTACATAGAGCGGACCAACATGCGGGTGGAGATTGAGCGCTTTACAAAAGAGCTGCTACGGAGCGAGCGGCGCACGGTGGGCAGAATTGATGGGCGGTTCACCGGGATTGATCTGGACGCGGCGGGAGAAACGCCGGAATACGATCCGAGCATCTCGGCGATCATTGGGCCGTATACGGCGACGCTGAATGACTACGTGCGGGGCGACTTGAAGTTTGACAGCGACTTGCCGTACGAAATTCTGACCGGCAGAGTGGCGCCGTGGAGCTACAAGCCATTCGAGAATCGCTACGTGGATGTCGGCGAGACGCTGCGCAGCGCGATGACGCAGAATCCGTTTTTGCGCGTGTTTGTGGCCAAGGGCTACTACGATTTAGCCACGCCGTTTTTTGCCGCGGACTATACGATTGACCACCTGGGGCTTGATCCTTCGCTGCAGAATCACATCACCGGCGCTTATTACGAGTCGGGGCACATGGTTTACGCGCACCTGCCTTCGCTGGCGAAATTGAAACAGGATACGGCGCAGTTCATTCGGGCGAGTTCCGGGACAACTTCGGGGAAATGAAACGCGTTTTAGGCACCTTAGTTTGGACGGCGGTGGCGGTGGCGGGCGCCGGTGCGCTCGGTGCGATTGCCCTGCATCGCGGCGAGCCGCTCAATGCCACCTGGTTTGTGGTGGCGTCGGTGTGCTGCTACTTCGTGGCGTATCGTTTCTATTCGGCGTTTATTGCCGCGCGCGTGCTGGTTCTGGACGATACACGCGCGACGCCGGCAGAGCGGCACGAAGACGGGCGCGATTTCGTTCCGACAAACAAATGGGTTTTGTTTGGGCACCACTTTGCGGCGATTGCCGGGCCGGGGCCGCTGATCGGGCCAACGCTGGCGGCGCAGTTCGGTTATCTACCGGGGACGCTGTGGCTGATTGCGGGTGCGGCGCTCGCGGGGTGTGTGCAAGATTTTGTGATTTTGTTCTGCTCGATCCGGCGCGACGGGAGAACGTTGGGAGGGATGGCGCGGGAAGAGGTGAGCGCGCGCGGCGGGCTGATAGCGCAGGTCGCGGTGCTGGCGATTATGGTGATTTTGCTGGCGGTGGTGGCGCTGGTGATTGTGAATGCGCTGAAAGCGTCGCCGTGGGGCACATTTACGCTGGCGATGACGATTCCGATTGCGCTATTGGTAGGCGTTTATCTGAGATTCTTGCGGCCCGGGCGCGTATTGGAAGCGTCGCTGCTTGGCGTGGCGCTGGTGATGTTCGCGGTGGTAGCGGGGCAATGGGTGGCGGCGTCGCCGACGTGGGCGCGAGCCTTTACATTCAGCGGAGTTTCGCTGGCCTTCGTGATTATTGCGTATGGGTTTGCCGCGGCGGTGCTGCCAGTGTGGCTGCTGCTGGCGCCGCGGGATTATTTGAGCGCGTTCATTAAGACGGGAGCGATTCTGTCGCTGGCAGCGGGGATTTTGCTGGTGCGGCCGCAGGTGTTGATGCCGCCGCTAACGCGATTCATTGATGGAAGCGGGCCGGTGTTCGCGGGGAAGATTTTTCCGTTTTGCTTTATCACCATTGCATGCGGGGCAATTAGCGGGTTTCATTCGCTGATTTCTTCCGGGACTACGCCGAAAATGATTCTGCGCGAAGGGCAGTCGCGGCTGATTGGCTACGGCGCAATGCTGCTGGAGTCGTTTGTGGGCGTGATGGCGATGGTGGCCGCGTGCGCCATGCCACCGGGTGTCTATTTTGCGATTAACAGCCCGGCCGGCGTGGTGGGCGGAACGCCGGAGGCAGCGGCGGCCACCATCAGCAGCTGGGGATATTCGCTGGACGCGCAGACGATGGCGCGGCTGGCGCATGCGGTGGGCGAGCAGACACTGTTGAATCGCGCAGGAGGAGCGCCGTCCCTGGCCGTGGGCATGGCGCAGATTTTTTCGAACACGATCGGCGGAGAGCGGCTGCTGAGCATCTGGTATCACTTCGCGATTATGTTCGAGGCGCTGTTCATTCTGACGGTGCTGGATGCGGGAACGCGCGTGGGGCGGTTTATGGTGCAGGAGCTGGGCGGGCGGATCTGGAAGCCGCTGGGGAGGCGGGCGTGGACTCCGGGGATCGTGATGGCGAGCGCGCTGATTGTGGGCGCCTGGGGATATTTTTTGTACCAGGGTGTAGTTGACCCGCTGGGAGGGATCAATTCGTTGTGGCCGCTGTTTGGAATTGCGAATCAGTTGCTGGCGGCGGTGGCGATGGTGGTGGCGACGACGATTTTGCTGAAGATGAAACGGTTCCGGTGGATGTGGACTACGCTGCTGCCGATGGCGCTGCTGGTGGCGGTAACCATGACGGCGAGCTATCAGAAGATTTTCGATGCGAACCCCAATCTGGGGTTTCTATCGAAGGCGCGCCAACTTCAGGGGCTGGTGGCTGCGGGGCAGATTCCGGCATCAAAGCTTGCGGAGACGCAGCGGCTGATTTTCAATCAGCGGCTGGATGCGGTGGTGACGGCGGTGCTCGCGGTGATGATCCTGATGCTCCTGGTGGAAGCGCTCATGCAGTGGTACGCGATTTTGAGCGGGCAACGGGAGGCCGAGCTGCACGAAGCGCCGTATGTGGCGACGCGATGGGCCACTGGATTTTCGCCTGGTGTGGCGCACGGAGACGATTGATGAACAGGGTTGGCAGCGCCATAAAAATTATGTTCAGCTGGTCACAAACGATTTTTAGCAGGGTGCGGGAGTGGTGCGGCGACGCGGCGTATGAACGATACTTGCGGTCAAACGCCCGGAGACAAAGCGGAAATCGCGCATTGAGCGCAAAAGAGTTTTACGCGGAACAGATTGACCGCCGCTACTCGCAGCCGAACCGCTGCTGTTGACTCTTGCGCTTGACTGCCCAAAAGTCCTAAAATCTGCCCCCAATAACCAACCAGCCTGAACGACTTTCGGAGGAAAATATGGCCATCGATTCGGATAAGCTCCATGAATTTCTTGGCAGAGCCTTAGTGGACTTTGGCGCAACGTTCAACGCGGCGCTGATTCGCATCGGCGACAAGCTTGGTTTGTACAAAGGTCTTGCGACGGGTGGCGCGCAAACGCCGGGCGAACTGGCAAGGCGCACCGGCACATCGGAGCGTTACGTGCGCGAGTGGCTGAGCGCGCAAGCGGCGGGCGGCTACGTGACGTACGATCCCGCGACCGAGAAGTTTTATTTGACGGAAGAACAAGCATTTGCGATGGCGGATGAAAGCAGCCCTGCGTTCATGCCTGGAGCGTTCCAGGTCGCGCTGGCGGCAACGCGAGCGGAGGAAGCGCTTACGGATAGATTTAGGTCGGGACAGGGATTTGGCTGGCACGAACATCATGGAGAGCTTTTTGTCGGCACGGAGAGATTTTTCCGGCCGGGATACGCGGCGAACTTGATGGCGACGTGGATCCCCGCGCTTGAGGGAGTCGACGAAAAGCTGAAAAGCGGCGCCCGCGTAGCGGATGTGGGCTGCGGCTTGGGCGCATCTACGATTTTGATGGCGAAATCCTATCCAAAGTCGGAGTTTTGCGGCTTTGACTATCACGACAAGTCGATCGAGACGGCCAAGCAACGCGCGCGGGAAGCCGGGGTCGCCGAGCGCATCAAGTTTGAAGTGGCCACGGCAAAATCGTTTCCGGGCAAGGACTACGATTTTGTGACCTTCTTCGACTGTTTGCACGACATGGGAGACCCGGCCGGCGCAGCGGCGCACGTGCATGGGCGGTTGAGGAAGGATGGAACATGGATGATCGTCGAGCCCTTCGCGGGAGACAAGCTGGAAGATAATCTCAACCCGATCGGACGAGCCTTCTACGGGGCATCGACACTGCTTTGCACACCGGCGTCGCTGTCGCAGGAGGTTGGGCTGGCGCTGGGTGCGCAGGCGGGTGAGAAGAGACTGCGGGAAGTAGTGACGCGAGGCGGCTTCACGCGGTTCCGTCGCGCGACGCAGACGCCGTTTAATCTAGTGTTTGAAGCGCGGCCGTAAGACGCGCCAGGAGCGCAGCCAGCCGCGCAGGCTTACGACTCCTCCTCATCGCCAGCATGCCGGATGACGGCGGTTTTATGCGTGATCTTCACGCTGTGGCTCCGAATGCCGGAGATGATGGCGCGGCGTGTCGCGAGGGGCAGAGCTTCCGGAGCGAACACGCCAGATTCTTCTCGCGGAAAATATTTAATGAAGAGCGCTGCGACGTGGGCCGTGGCATAGGTTACGGGCGTGGTGTAGAGACCCTGCTGGCGAATCTGGTAAAGCGTGGGAAAAAGGGCGTCCGTGCGAATGAGCAGATGCTGATCTTCCTTTGCGCCGCGCTTGAGGCCGCGCACGAGAACGGAAGCAGCGAAGCGCGCGTTCTGCAGGATGCCTTGGCGAATGAGCCTGGCGATGGCGCGCGGCGAAGAAGTTTCCGGGAAGCGAAGGCGCACGATGCCGCGTGACTTGCTGAGTTTGCCTTGCTTGTACCAGCGGCGCAGGCGGTCGAATTCGTTCCCGCCGATTTTCACGTCCATGTTGTGCATGGGAATGGAGTAGGGGAGCGTGGCGACTTCGTCCTGGGCAGCCAGGACGACGTTGGCGTTGCCGATGGGATCGGGGAAGCGAAATTTCTCGAGCTCGGCGAAGCGCTTCAGCATGCGGAATTTTCCATGGCGGTAGACACGCGGGTGCGAGACGGCCTCATCAAAGGAGACTTCGGGAGACCACTGCGAGATGGGGTCTTCGCTCTCGGAGCTTTCGTATAAACGGATTTTTACGGAGTGGACCTCGTCGAGCATCTCGGCGGCGCGCTTGGCGAGCAGATTGGTGAGGCCGGGAGCCGCGCCGGCGTTGATGACCGCGGCGCGATTTTTTTCTTCGAAGCGCTTGAGGAAGGAAAACTGTTCGGATTTGAAGGGATTGCGCGTGAGCTGGGAGCTGAGATCGAGGTAGTGGGCGCGCAGGCGGAGCGCGGCGCGCATGACGATGAGATTGAAGACGGACGCCGAGGCGTTGACGATAAGCTGGCAATCCTGCGCAGCGCGGACGATCCCGCGCAGGTTGCGGGCGTTCACTTCCGTGACCGCAATGGTGCTCTTTTGGCCGAGGAAGCGCCGCGCGCGAATGGGATCGCGGTCTCCGCACCAGACATTGTGCCCTTGACGTTGGAGTAATGCGGCCAGAAGGGAGCCAGTCGCGCCGGCTCCAAGAACGAAGATCTGCATGGCGTGGGAAAAACTGTATCACAATCGTCGGGGACGGCTCGGCAAACGTGGCCGCATTGCGGAAATTGCACCCTACCGTCCTGAGAGTGTAAACTAAGCGGGAACCTCCGATCCCTGCAACCTACGGGAGAGACAGCCTATGGTGCAGGGGCGAAGCTGCGGCGCGAGGTACTTGGGACGCTGAAGCTGAGGGTTCGGGTGGAAACGCCCGTGCCTCCCGTGCTTGGAAAGGAGAGCCTCAACGGAAAATGCAGATTTCCGTGGTGCGCCCGATTCCTAGTAACGGATCGGGCGATTTTGTTTTTGAACGGAATAATGGGACACGCGTCCAAGACCATAGCCAGCAGATGACGTTACACGACAAATTCGGACGGCAGATCACGGACCTGAGAATCTCCATCACCGACCGCTGCAATTTCCGCTGCGTATACTGCCGTTCGGCAGACCCGGAAAACTACCGCGAACATGATGAAATTCTGTCCTGGGCGGAGCTGGACCGGCTGGCGGGCATTTTTCTGCGGTTGGGCATTCGCAAAGTACGGATTACGGGCGGCGAGCCGCTGGTCCGGCAGGGCGTCGAAGAGTTTGTGGCGCGGCTGCATGCATTGGGTGTAGCAGACCTTTCGATGACCACGAATGGCCACCTGCTGGCGGAGCGTTGCGAGCGGCTGCTGGCCGCGGGGCTGCGGCGCATCAATGTGAGCCTGGATTCCTTGGACCCGGCGAAATTCGAGCGCATCACACGGACGAAATCCTTCGCCACGGTAATGCGCGGCATTGACGCGGCGCAGAACTCAAAACTCGTTCCGGCCAAGGTGAATGCGGTCCTGGTGCGCGGAATCAATGACGACGAAGTGGAATCTTTTGCGGAGTTTGCGCGGGAGCGCGGCGTGATCATGCGCTTCATCGAATTCATGCCGCTGGACGCAGACCGGCATTGGACGCGCAGCCTGGTGGTGCCGGCGGCGGAGGTTCACCAGCGCATCCATGCGCGCTGGCCGCTGAAGCAAATTCCACACGAGCGCAGCGAGACGGCGCGCAAATACCGCTTTGCCGATGGCGCACCCGGAGAGATTGGCTTAGTCGCGCCGGTGACGCAGCCCTTCTGCGGGCATTGTTCGCGCATTCGCTTGACGGCGGATGGAAAACTGCGAACCTGCCTCTTCAGCAAGGAAGACCACGACCTGCGAGGAATGCTGCGCCAGGGTGCCGCAGACGCGGATGTTGCGGCGTACATCGAATCGGTCGTCAACGATAAAGAAGAAGGGCACCGAATCAATGCGCCCGATTTCGTGCCGCCGTCGCGCACGATGGTGTTTATCGGCGGCTAGTGCCGGCCTGCCGCTCGTGCTTCCTGCCGCAAAAATGCCGCCTCGACCGCATCTGAACTTTAGGCTAGCATCGAGTAAGACAGACGCTCCAAGCGGGCCGAACGGACGGAACATGGCTGACGAAGACGACGAAGAGGGACAGGACGAAGGCCCGGAGCCGGAACCACGGCTTTTCACGTTGACGGAAGCGGAGCGAGCGAGGCGTGAACTGGAGCCGTTTCTCGTTGAAGCCATGGAATGCCGCAAGAAATTGTCCGGCCTCGAGAAAGACCTGACCTCGGTTTCCGCGCGCATCATGATGATGGGCGGCGTGATTGTGCCCTACGAAAAGCTGGCGGTGTTGCGCGTGGAACACCGGCAGTTGGCAGAAACGCTGAAAACGGCCTTGAAGCGCATCCTGGAGACCGGCTGCCTCATCAAAGACCTGGATGTCGGCTTGCTGGATTTTCCCGCAGTGATTGACAACGAGGAAGTCTATCTTTGCTGGAAACTCGGCGAAGACCGCATCCGCTATTATCACCGCCAGGATGAGGGATTTGCCGGGCGGAAACCACTGGACCCGCGGGATCCCGGACCAGGCGATACTGTCCAGTAGCGACAAGGGCGGCTTTCTTTCTTGGGGCAGGCTGACGCGAGACCTTGTAGATGGCCAGCGGAGTTTCCCCTTCGCAAATCATAGCCAAAGGACAACTCTTGTCAGCACATTCCGAAAACCGGCTGAAGGATTCGGCGAGCCCGTATTTACGTTCCGCGGCGCACCAGCCCATTGATTGGCACGAATGGGGCGAGGCCGCTTTTGCGCGCGCCAAGGCGGAAGACAAGCCCATTCTGTTGGATATCGGCGCGGTGTGGTGCCACTGGTGCCATGTGATCGACCGCGAGAGCTACGAGAATTCCGAAATCGCCAAAATCATCAACGACAATTTTATTGCGGTGAAGGTCGATCGCGACGAGCGGCCCGATGTGGATGCGCGGTATCAATCGGCGGTGAGCGCGATTTCCGGGCAGGGCGGCTGGCCGTTGACGGGATTTTTGCTGCCGGATGGGAAACCATTTTTCGGCGGGACGTATTTCCCGCCGGAAGATGCGATGGGGCGGCCGGGCTTCAAACGAATCCTGACGGTGGTTGCCGAGTCGTACCGGCAGAAACGCGGAGAACTGGAGCGGGCGGCAAACTCGCTGGCGGACGCGGTCGCGCAGGCGGAAATGTTCACGGGTGCGCGGGGCGAGTTTGATTTGGGCGTGGTGGATGAGCAGATTCGCTCCATAACGCAGCAATTCGATATTAAGAATGGTGGGTTTGGCAAAGCGCCGAAGTTTCCGCATGCGTCGGCGATTGATCTGGTTCTGGAGCGGTACCAACAGACGAAGGAAAAGCATTTGCTGGCAATCGCCGAGACCACGCTGGAGAAGATGGCGCGGGGCGGCGTGTATGACCAACTGGCTGGCGGGTTTCATCGCTATTCGGTGGATGAACGCTGGCTCGTGCCGCACTTCGAAAAGATGTCGTACGACAATTCGGAGCTGCTCAAGAACTATCTTCATGCTTCGAAGCTGAGTGCGAATTGGCGCTTGGAGCAGATCGCGGAGAGCACAGTGGCTTGGGTAAATGAAGTGCTTTCAGACAGAGACAAGGGGGGCTTCTACGCGAGCCAGGACGCGGACTATTCACTCGAAGATGACGGCGACTATTTCACATGGACGCTAGGTGAAGTCCGCTCGGTTCTTACTCCGGAGGAATCGAGGATTGTTGAGCTCTATTACGACGTCGAGGCACAGGGCGAAATGCATCACAATCCCGCGAAAAATGTTCTGTGGGTGGCGCGCGATATCTCTGAAATGGAAAAGATGACGCAGATTGGCTCGGAGAGAATTATGGAGATCCTCTTGCTGGCCGAACGCAAAATGCTGGATTCCCGCCGGATGCGGCCCACCCCCTTTATCGACAGAACGATGTACACAAGTTGGAATGCGATGTTCGTGTCTGCTTATTTGGAAGCTGCCAGAGTCTTGGGAGAGGAGCACGGATATCTCGGTTGTAAGGAATTTGCCCTGAAGACCGTGGACCGGATGCTGAAAGAGGCTTGGAGCGAAGAGCGCGGATTTGGGCACCGCATTGGCGGGCCGGCGCTGGAGGGCTCGCTGGATGACCAGGTGTTCAGCGTAATTGCGCTGCTGGATGCCTACGACGCGACGCTTGAGCCACGCTATTTCGCGGCGGCGCAGAAGACCATGGACTTGGCTATCGCGCGGTATGGCGATGCGGAAGGTGGCGGTTTTTTTGATCGGCCGTCGGATGCCGCGCCCATGGGCGGACTCGATGTTCGCCGGAAACCATTTCAGGATTCACCCACGCCAAGCGCGAACTCGGTCGCGGCCATTGCGCTGACCCGCATGCACGCCTATACCGGAGACGCGCGCTATTACGATTTTGCGAAGAAAGCGCTGGAGGCCTTTGCCGGAATCGCGCCGCAATACGGCATGTTTGCCGCGACGTACGGTTTAGCGGCCACGCTGTTCGCCCGCCATCCCATCCAGGTAGTTGTTACGGGCCGGACCGACGACCCAGCAGCCAAAGCTCTCGAAGAAGCCGCACATCGCGTCTACCGTTTCGGAAAATCCGTATTGCGCGTGACGCCACAGACGCCGCAGCTTCATCTCGCCGGCGCACTCAAGGAGACTCTGCCACATCTCCCAGCTGACAAGGCGCTGGCAGTCGTATGCGCCGGGCAGACCTGCCTGCCGCCCACGGACGATCCAGCCCAACTCACCGCGATGCTGCAAAATGGCGCCGCCGAAGCCGCCGGTTCCTAGGCTCCTTCCGGAAAGAGAAAACGGGCACGCGTGCGTGTTCGTGCCCGCCACAAAGGCTCTCGGAATGCGACCACGCAAGCCTTACTTCTTCGGCCGCGATTCTGGCGGCACCAAGCCGTTGATGCGGTAATAGACCACGAGCTGGCCGTAGTGCTCGCCGGAATGCTCGATCAGACCATAGGCTACGTCGTAGAGCCGATCCAGATGCGGGCTGCCATCGTTCACGGCTTCTTGCATCCCCTTGTCGCCTTTGGACTTGATGGCCTCCGCGCCGTCCTGCACGCATTGCTTGACGAACGCCACGATTTGCGGCCTACTTTGCAGTTCGTCGCGCTTCGGATCGTCCGGGTAACGCGGCTTCTTTCCCAGCGCGGTGTCCGTGAAGTAGTACATTGAAGCGGAAGCGTGCAGCAACTGCGCTATGAAGGTTCGGGACTCCGGATTCGGTTTGTAGTCGTACTTGTCCTCCGGAATATCTTCTGCCATGGCGATCAGTTTCCGGCCGATTTCGTTCCACTGCTCCAGAACCGCCTGCGAAGGGCTTGGTGCTGGCTTTGGCGGTGCTTTCTTTTGGGAATCCTGCGCCCATACTGTTCCTGCTGCCAGCCCCGTGGCCAGGAACAAAGCCCCCAATCGATGCAGTTTCATCATTTGTTCTCTCCTCAGTTGCCTGCTTCAGATACCCCTGGCAGGCGCAACCTCTTTGACGGCCTGCACCGGCAACTGTTTCCCGTTTCGACACGCAAACCTGACCGTTGGGCCGGTTCATTTTACGCAGGACGCTTCTCCAGGTCACGGAGAATGCGCCGGTTGGGGCATGGTAAACTTATGCTTTGCGTCTCTGGGGGACGTTTTCGTGAATTGGAGCTGGATCATCCTATGCAGTGCAATTGCCTTGACCGCGATCGCGCTACTATTTCTATCGCAGCGCTTTTGGTATCGCGGAATTTGGCGCGTAACCTCGAATTGGGGAAGCCAGGGCCTGCGTGTCGCGTCGCGGCTCATTTACGTTACGCTGCTCGTGCTCAGCATCGTGGCGACGGCGGATAGCTTCCGCCCGGGGCGCAGTTCTGTTCTTCCGCGCGTTTCCATGATTTCGGTCTTTGCAGGATTGTGGTTCTTCAGCGCCCTTTTTGCCTATTTGGCGGTAAAGCTCGTCCGCGGAGTTGACCGCATCTGGGCTTGGTTGCATGCGGCACACAAGCTGACGACGAATCCTGCTTACGCGCAAGCGGCTGCGACTCAGGCCACGGGGACGGTACTTGCACCGGTCCCGGCGAATGCCGAACTCGTTTCCAACCCCTCGCGCCGCTACTTTTTCAAAACCGCTACGGCCTTGGCCGGAGCTGGCCCGTTCTTAAGTGCGGTTTACGGATTCGCCGAGGAGCGGCTGGCTTACCAGGTGCGACGGGTGGAAATCCCCATGCCCAATCTTCCGGCCGGGCTCGAGGGCCTGAAGATTGTGCAGATTAGCGACATCCATCTCAGCAGCTACATGCCGCGCACGCAGGTGCGCCGTGCGGTGGACATGGCGAACGATCTGGGTGCCGACCTGGCGCTGGCGACCGGCGACTTCATCACCGGTGCGGGCGATCCCATCGCCGACTGCATTGATGAGGTACGGCGTCTGCGGGCGCCGCTGGGTGTGTGGGGTTGCAACGGGAATCACGAGATTTACGCGCGCGCCGAAGATACGGCACAGTATCTCTTCGCGCAGGCAGGAATGAAATTGCTGCGAAGCCAGAACGCTCAGATTGATTTCAGCGGCGCGTCATTTAACCTTATCGGTGTGGACTACCAGCGCGAGCGCACGCCAAGCGGGCGCCGCATTCAGATGCTCCAGAATGTGGATAAGCTGGTGCGGCGCGACATGCCGAACATTTTGCTTTCCCACAATCCTAATGCCTTTAACCGCGCCGCGGAATTGGGCGTTGAGCTAACGCTCGCGGGCCACACCCACGGCGGGCAGATTCAAGTGGAGATTCTCGATCACCGCCTCAGCCCGGCTCGGTTCATTACGGACTACGTGGCGGGCCTCTACCAGCGGCCGATGTTCGCGCCGGCACCGAATGACCGGGCGTCTGCGGGCTCGGTCTACCAGACCAGTCATGGGTCTCTCTTTCCAAACAAGCCCATGGCCAGCATTTACGTGAATCGCGGGCTGGGCACGGTGGGCGCGCCGGTGCGCCTCGGCGTGCCGCCCGAAATTACGTTGCTGACCTTGCGCCGAGCGTAACGACCGCCGCCACAATGGCAGAAGTCAATTTTTTCTCAAGCCACTAGAGCTCCCGGAATAGGCACCTCCAAACTTCGGTATCCCGCACGGGCACGTCTACAAGATTTCAGATTCTCGACGTCAGGCTTTTTGAATGAAGCTTCACAAGACTCTCCTAAGTGTCCTGTTCTCAGCCGCTGCGGTCACGTAAGAAAAACGGTCTGCACTGGAAGTCAAGTTGCTCCCCCTAACCTTTTGCCCGGCCAGACGAGAAGTTGGTTGCGAACACTGGGACGTGTTTTGCAGCAAAAACTCGGTCTGGAGGAAAGCAATGGGGTACGTGTTACGGTCGCTGAAGTGTCTAGCTGTAGCCGCAGTGGCAGTATCTCTCTGGCCCGCTGTAACCAAAGCGCAACATTACAATACAACAATCCTGGTTGCCAACACCGGAACTCCGCCTACGCCGGATACCAATTTGCAAAATCCATGGGGCCTGGTTGCCGGACCCAATACTCCGTGGTGGGTGGCGGACAACGCGGACGGCTTGTCCACGCTGTATGCCATCAGCGGAACTGGTACCAGTCTCACCGCCAGCATCATCCCGATTAATAAGCCCGCCGACTCCGTCACGGTTCTTCCGGCGCCGAGCACCCAGCCGCCGGTGGGATCTCCCAGCGGCATCATGTTCAACGGCAGCTCCGCAGATTTCCTTCTCCCTTCCGGTAGCCCGGCCGCTTTCCTGTTTGTAACCGAGGACGGAACGATCCAGGGATGGGCTGGCGGAGCCGCCAGCACCATCGTGGTGGATCACTCCAAGGTTCCCAATGAGGCGAACGGAGCCGTTTACAAGGGCGCTACCATCGCCGACATCGATGGCCGTCTCTTTATCCTGGTGGCTAATTTCCGCAGCGGCAAAATCGAGAAATATGACAGCAGTTTCAACCAGGTTCACGTTTCCGAAGAAGCCTTCGACGACGACGCGCTTCCTCCCGGCTACGCCCCTTTCAACATTCAAGGCGTCGGCCCCAATCTCTATGTAACCTATGCCAAGCAAGCCAATCAGAACCACGACCCCGCGGACCCCGGCCGCCCCGGTGATGGTTTCGTGGATGTGTTCGATGGCCATGGCAGGCTGCTGCAGCGGCTCGAGCACGGCCCGTGGTTCAACGCGCCTTGGGGCGTTGTGTGGGCCGCGCCGCCGTTCGGCGCCTTCGGCAATACCATCCTCGTCGGCAACTTCCGGGCCGACAACATCTCCGCGTTTAACCCAGTCAGCGGCAAATTCCTCGGCAACATGCTGAATCCCGACGGCACCACACTCCTCATCGATGGATTGTGGGCACTGCGCTTCGGCAACGACGGCGCCGCTGGCCCGGCCACCACGCTGTTTTTCACCGCGGGTCCGGACCAAGAGACCAACGGACTTTTTGGCACGCTCACTCCGATAACCCTGGAGAGGAACCTGGCCACGCAGCAATAACCAGGCCGAAGCAACTCGGGAAATAGATGGCGGATAACCACCGTCCACTAACATCCAGACCGTCGTGGAGGCAAGCCCATTGGCGTTTGCCTCCTCTTTTTTTTTGCGCGTGGTCTCTGAGAGGAGATGAATGGGATCAACGCAGGCTGCTGCCGTCACTCTCGTCGCAGCGGCGCCTCAGGTTGACTGCATGAAGGGACAGGGTCAGGATGTACTGGCAATCCGCTGATTGAGGACGCTACATGGATCAAGGCCCCGAAATCGACCGCATCGTCAACCAGTTGAATGAACTACGCGAGCAGGACGGAGCGGAGTCCGGCAGCACGGCGCAGCTGGACGCTTGGCTCAAAACGCTGATCGCTCGAGCCGGGAGTGACTTGCTGCTGGTTGCGGGGGCGCCGGCGTGCATTCGTACAAAGGGCTTCGTGCAAAAGATTGGCGAAGGGCCGCTGGACGGTCCGGAAATTGAAGCCGCGGTTCTGCCGGCGCTTACGTCGCATGCTCTACAGCGCTACCGCGAATCGCAAATCGCGGATTCTTCGTATCGCGTCGCCGGATTGGGCCGCTTCCGCATCAATTTGCACCGCGAGCGCGGGCGCGCGGCCGCCGCCATTCGCGCCTTGCCGCAGAAGGTTCCCTCGCTGCGGGAACTCAATCTTCCGCCTTCGGTCGAGACGCTCGCGCATCTGCCGCGCGGCCTGGTGTTGATTGGCGGTCCGGCCGGCTCGGGAAAATCGACGACCCTTGCGGCGCTGATTGACGACATCAATCGCCGCGAGGCGCGGCACATCGTCACCATCGAAGATCCCATCGAGTACGAGCACACGCACATTCGCAGCGTCATCGAGCAGGTGGAGATCGGAACCGACGCGCCCGATTTTCCGACGGCGCTGCGAGCGGCACTGCGCCAAGCGCCGGATGTGCTTGTCGTCGGCGAGATGCGGGACGCGGAAACGATGCGCATTGCGGTTGCCGCGGCGGAGACCGGGCATCTTGTCCTTTCCACACTGCATACGATCGATGTCGCCACGACCATTTCTCGAATTTCCGATTCGTTTTCTGACGAACGCCAAAACACCATTCGCCAGGAACTGGCTATGGCCATTGCCGCGGTACTGACGCAAATTCTCTTGCCCAGCAAAAGCGGCGAGCGTTTTCCTGCTGCGGAACTTTTGATGATTGGCTACGGAGCGCGGCAACACATTCGCCGTAATGCGTTGCAGCATTTGCATCAGGAAATTACCATGACCAAGAAGAAGGGCTCCTTCGCGTTGGAGGAGTCGCTGGTGCAACTCATCAGCAAGGGGCACATTGACCGCGAAGAAGCGCTCCTCTGCGCCATTCACCCCGACGATCTCGACATCCTCCTGAGAGCCGGCGGCCGCGGCTAGATTCGCAACAAATGTTTCCAATCAAGTTGCAGTTCAGGCAAAATACGTGCGCCTACAAGGGGGATACTATGAAGTGCAGAGGTTTGATGGCATCGCTTGTCTTCGCGAGCATCTCGCTCGCGCCGGTCGGCCAGCACGTCGTCGCTGACGAGCAGCTGCTGGCAGGATATTCCGCGGAATCATCACGCACGGAGCGCCAATGGGAAGAGAAGCTGCGCGCCATTCCCGATCCCGACAAGATTCGCGGTTATATGGAGCATCTTGCCGAGCATCCGCATCATGTCGGCTCGCGCTACGACAAGGAGAACGCCGAGTGGATTCGTGACCGTTTCAAGGAGTTTGGTCTCGATGCGCAAATCGAATCCTTCGACGTGCTGTTTCCGACGCCCAAAGAGCGAGCTGTCGAGCTCTTGGACGAGAGCGGCCGCCCGAAGTTTGTCGCTAAGCTGCAAGAACCAGTCGTGAAGGAAGATCCCACGTCGAGCCAAACGAATGAGCAGCTGCCTACCTACAATGCCTATTCCATTGATGGTGACGTAAAGGGCCGGCTGGTCTACGTGAATTTTGGTGTGCCCGATGACTACGAGCGGCTCGAGCGCATGGGCGTTTCGGTAAAGGGCGCCATCGTCATCGCGCGTTATTACGGATCCTGGCGCGGCATCAAGCCGAAAGTTGCCGCCGAGCATGGCGCCATCGGCTGCTTGATTTTTTCTGATCCGCACGAGGACGGGCCCTACCAGGGCGACGTCTTCCCGGAGGGGCCGTACCGTCCGCGGGACGGCGTACAACGCGGCAGCGTCGCGGACATGCCGCTGTACTCGGGCGATCCGCTCACTCCCGGCGTTGGCGCGACAAAAGACGCCAAGCGCCTCGATTTGAAGGATGCGCCGACGATTACGAAAATTCCTGTTCTGCCGATTTCGTGGGGCGATGCGCAACCTCTCCTCGAATCGCTGAAGGGGCCGATGGCGCCGCCACAATGGCGCGGCGGCTTGGGTATCAGCTATCACATCGGTCCTGGTCCCGGAGTCGTGCACTTGAAGGTGAAATCGAACTGGCTGCCGCTCCAGCCGTTATACGACGTCATCGCCAAAATTCCCGGCTCAACCTATCCCGACCAGTGGGTCATTCGAGGTAATCACCACGACGGCTGGGTCAACGGCGCGGAAGATCCGCTCTCCGGTCAATCGGCGATGCTGGAAGAGGCGCGCGCGCTGGGCGAGCTGGTGAAAGCGGGTTGGAAGCCGAAACGCACCATCATCTACTGCGCGTGGGACGGTGAAGAACCGGGCCTGCTTGGCTCGACGGAATGGGTTGAGACGCATGCCGACGAGCTCGACAAACACGCCGTCATGTACATCAATTCGGACGGCAATGGCCGCGGCTACTTTGGGCTTGCAGGATCGCACACGCTCGAAAAGTTCATCAACGACGTGGCTAAGGACATTCCGGATCCAGAAACGAAGCTGACGGCATGGAAGCGCGAGCAGCTGCGCGCGATTGAAGAAGCCCCTGCCGACAAGAAGCAGGAAGTTCGCCAACGCGCCGATATGCACTTGGGTGCGCTGGGCTCCGGGTCAGACTTTACGCCATTCCTTCAGCATGTCGGCGTCGCTTCGCTGAACATCGGTTTTGGCGGCGAGGATGGCGGCGGAATCTACCACTCCATCTACGACGACTTCTACTGGTATACGCATTTTAGCGATACTACCTTCGTCTACGGCCGCGCGCTGGCACAGGCCGGGGGCACGGCGATGATGCGCATGGCCGACGCCGACTTGCTGCCCTTCGAGTTCGGTGATTTTGCCGAGACCATGCAGACCTATGTGCGCGAGCTCAAGGATCTTTCCAAGCACCTGCAGGATGAAATTCGCGAGCGCAACCGCGAGATCGACGAGGGCGTCTTCACCGCAACCGCCGATCCCAAGAAAACTTATGTTCCTCCGAAAAAGGAAGACGTACCGCCGTATCAGAATTTCGCGCCGCTGGAAAACGCCGCAGACGCCGTGACACGCGCGGCAGCGGACTACAAGAAGGCTCTGGAACATGCCAACGCCAATGCCGGGGCGGCCTTGGCGGCCGCTTCGATTGCGGACGTGAATCGCCTGCTCATCGAGAGCGAACGCAAATTCGTTACGCAACAGGGCTTGCCGAATCGCCCGTGGTACCGTCATCAGCTCTACGCCCCCGGGTTCTACACCGGCTACGCGGCCAAGACGATGCCGGCGGTGCGCGAGTCCATCGAACAAAAGCAATGGAAGCAGGCGGACGAAGGCATTGTTGTGGTGGCGCATTGTCTCGAAGAGGAAGCCGCCTTGATCTCCGACGCCGCCGCAAAACTGTCTGCGGCTACGGCGCGCTAGCCGGTCTCGCCAGCGACGGACCATTGCGCCGCCGGTAGGCTGCGCTTGCACTGCGGGACGAGCGGTTTCTTGTCTCCCGCATGAATCAGCACGGAGGGCCATCGCGTGCCGTCCTACAATCTCGCCATCGTCGGCATGGGCAATGTTGCGCGTGCTCTGCTGCGTTTGCTCATTTCCAAGGAAACCGATTTGCGCCGGCGCTACGACATTCGCTGGCGTCTCACGGGCGTGGCCAGCCGCCGTATCGGGTGGATCGCCGATCCGGATGGCCTCAATCCGCTTGCAGCCCTGCACGGTCATTCGCTTGTGCAGCATGGAATTACCGCGCAGCCGCGCAATGTCCGCGAGTGGCTGGAGAAAACGCGTGCCGATGTTCTGTTTGAAGCCAGCTCCCTTGACGCACAAACCGGCCAACCTGCCACCGACCATTTGAAGGCGGCGCTTGAAGCGGGCGCTCACGCCATCACCGCGAATAAGGGTCCCATCGTGCACGCGTACCATGAGCTCAGCGCGCTTGCCAAGGAACACAAGAAGAGCTTCCTTTTTGAATCCACGGTGATGGATGGTGTGCCGGTCTTCTCGATGTTTCCCTACGGCCTGCCCGCAACGGACATTCGCGGTTTCACCGGCGTGTTGAACTCCACCACGAACGTGGTGCTCACGGAAATCGAGAGAGGCCGCTCCATGGAAGAGGCCGTCAAGCGCGCGCAGGCCATGGGCATAGCAGAAACAGATCCCACGGCGGACCTCGACGGCTGGGATTCCGCGGTGAAGGTGGTCGCGTTGGCGGTCGTCTTGATGGGTGCCAACGTGCGGCTCGAGCAGGTCGAGCGTACCGGCATTCGCGAACTCAGTGAGGAAAAGATCCGCTCGGTGCGCGCCGCGGGCATGCGCTACAAACTGGTATGCCGCGCGGAGCGTCGCGGAACCGGCGTGGATTGCCGGGTCAGTCCGGAGATCCTGCTGGCTTCGGATGCCCTTGCGAATCTGGAAGGCAGCAGCTCGGCGCTCCGGCTCGACTTGGACGTGTTTGGCCTGTCGTTTGTCGAGCACAATCCGGGCGTCGAAGCCACCGGCTATGGCTTGCTGGCCGATTTTCTAAGGGCTGTCCAGCCGTAGACGGCTGCGGCCGAGTTTAGCGAGACGAGTACGTTGATGGCCACCGGCGGCTTGACCGTAGCGGGCGTGAGACTCACACGCAGCGTAAGTCCTTTATCAGCAACACTTACAAAAATTGAGCGGGGGAGTTTGTCGCTCCGACTTCGGCTTCCCTACCGAAGGAAACCCGATCCGCGGCGGTCGTCTTTTGAGTGGCCTAAGTTGTTTATCAGCAACACTTACAAAAAACAGAGGGGCCCCACTTCTGCAATCGCTCTCCCTTTCTCACTTGGTCCTCATCGCGCGGCCTACCGCTCATACCGGGCAGCATAGGCCGGAACCGGAATGTCGGGGTCGCAGCGTTCATCGCGAACCGGCGCGCCGGCCACGGTCTGCAGAGGAATGACTCCGGCCCAGACCGGCAGAGCGTAATCGAGATCGTCATCCATCGGCGGCCCGGAGCGAACTTTGCCGGAAACTTCGATGAGCGGTAGGCGCAGGATGCTGGTGGCTTTGAGTTCCTTTTCGTTTGGGCTGCGCACGTCCTGCCAACGCCCGGGCAAAAGCTTCTCGGTGAAGGCGTGGAGCGCTGCCAGCTTTTCTTGCCGTTCATCGACCAGGGTCGCCGTACCCAAGGCCACCACCGAGCGGTAATTCATCGAGTGATTGAAGACCGAGCGCGCCAGGACGATGCCGTCCATCAGCGTGACGGTCACGCAAAGATTCGTTCCCTGGCTGGTGGCGCGAAGCATCCGGCTTGCGGCTGAGCCGTGAAAATAAATTGCATCGCCGACGCGCGCGTAGAGCGTAGGAATCACGTACGTTTGGCCGTCTATAGAAAACCCCACATGGCACACGATACCTGCGTCGAGGATTTTGTAGATGGCCTCACGATCGTAGATACCACGCTGCGGTTCGCGTACCACGCGAGTGCGCTCTGTGGGCGTGAAAGGTTGCGGCACGTTTCACCTCTGGGAGAAGCGTGGCGCGAAGCAGGCTCCGTCGAGACTGCTCATTTGATTTGTAGCCGGCGCCCCTGCGGCATGAGTGAGAACTTATCGTTTGATGCTATCACGCTCCGCCAGAGCGGTAATCGAGACTATTGGCGCTTATCGCGGAAAGCCGCGCCAATTTGGGTGTGCGCTTCGCCAGAGGGCCGCGCTGTGAGAAACTAGCGTGCGGAGAAACCATGAGTACACCCGTGATGCATGGAACGGAAGCGAAACCCCTGGATGTGGCCTGGGCGCGCGCACAATTTCCGTCGTTGCAGTTGCAGGTGAACGGCTACCCCGCAGCTTTCCTTGACGGGCCCGCTGGGACGCAAGTCCCTCGCCATGTTATGGCTGCGGTGCAGGGCTATTTTCTGCACTCCAACGCCAACACTTGCGGAGCGTTCGATACCAGCCGCCGAAATGACCAAATCATAGACTCGGCACGCGCCGCCATGGCGGATTTTTTCCATTGTGACAAGGACGAGGTCATCTTCGGCCAGAACATGACCACGATCACCTTCGCGTTAGCGCGCTCGATCGGCCGGGAGCTGAAGCCGGGCGACGAAATCGTCGTGACCACGCTCGATCACGATGCCAACGTCGCGCCGTGGCGCGCGCTGGAAGAAAAAGGCGTCGTGATTCGTCAAGTGGACATTCACGAAGAGGACTGCACGCTGGACCTTGACGACTTGCAGCGAAAAATTACTCAGAAAACCAAGCTCGTCGCGGTTGGCTACGCATCCAACGCCGTCGGCACCATAAACCCTGTCGCGGAAATTACAAAGCTGGCGCGCCACGTGGGTGCGCTGATGTTTGTTGATGCCGTGCACTACGCTCCGCACGGGCCGATTGACGTGCGTGCGCTCGACTGTGATTTTCTCGTCTGCTCCCCTTACAAATTTTTCGGCCCGCACATGGGCACGCTGTACGGCAAACGCGAGCACCTGTTGCGCTTCCATCCCTACAAGGTTCGTCCGGCCCCCGATGCGCTTCCGGATCGTTGGGAAACCGGGACACAAGTGCAGGAGCTGATCGCCGGTATTGGCGGTGCGATTGACTATCTTGTTTTGCTGGGAAAGCAGTGCGACGGCAGAGCGAATGACCGGCGTAGCGCTTTGCAGGCTGCCTATCGCGCCACACGCGAACACGAAATGTCGCTGTTTACTCGCCTGGCGGAAGGCTTGCTCGGCATCCGCGGCCTGCGATTTTTCGGTATCACGGACCCGAAGCGTTTCCACGAGCGCTGCTCCACCGTTTCTATTCGGCTCGACAATCACACGCCCAAGCAAATCGCCGCCTTCCTTGGCGACCGCGGCATCTTCACGTGGGACGGCAATTACTACGCGCTAAATCTTACCGAACGCCTCGGCGTCGAAGCCAGCGGCGGACTTCTGCGCATCGGCCTCGTGCATTACAACACAAGCGAAGAAGTGGATCGTCTTCTCACATATCTGCGGGAGCTTTCAACTCATTAGCCCATGAGCAAACGACCCAAGCCAATTGTTTTGACGGTTCTCGACGGATGGGGCTATCGCGCTGAAACGAAAGACAATGCGATCGCGCTGGCGCGCAAACCCACCTACGATGAGCTGCTCAGAAAATTTCCAAACACACTGATTCAAGCCTCAGGTCCCTCCGTAGGTCTGCCCGAAGGGCAGATGGGCAACAGCGAAGTGGGCCACCTGAATCTCGGCGCGGGACGCGTCGTCCACATGGACATCACGCGGATCGACTTGCTGATCGCCAACAAGCAGCTTCAGAACGTGCCGCTCTTTCAGCAGGCGATGGAACGCGGGCGCCAGCGCCAGCTGCATTTCCTGGGCTTGCTCAGCGATGGCGGCGTGCACTCGCACATCCAGCATCTTTTTGCCCTGCTAGAAATGGCCAAGCAGGAAAAAGTCGAGCGCGTCTTCGTCCACTGCTTCACGGATGGCCGCGACACGCCGCCTAACAGTGGCATTGACTACGTCCGCCAACTACAGCAAAAAATGCGCGAACTCGGCGTCGGCCAAATCGCTACGCTCTGCGGCCGCTATTACGCCATGGACCGCGACAATCGCTGGGAACGCGTCGAGCGCGCGTACCGCGCTATCGTGCATGGCTACGCGCTCTACCAGGATTCCAGTCCCGTAGCTGCGCTTCAAGCGAGCTACGAGCGAGGTGTGACTGACGAATTTGTCGAGCCGGTCGTTGTCACGCAGGAGTTGCGGCATGGGCAGTCCGCTGTACCTGTGGGTACGATCCACGACGACGATGCCGTCATTTTCTACAACTTCCGCGCCGATCGCGCCAGGCAGATGACGCGCGCTCTCGTGGAGCCGGCCTTCGACAAGATTTCGGACCCCAAGCGGCCCAAGAATCTCTTCTACGTGGCCATGACCCAATACGATAAAAACTGGCCGTGGCTGCAGTATGTGATCGCGCCCGAAAAACTCGAGCATATCCTCGCGCAGGTCTTCGCGGATCTGCAGTACAAGAACCTGCGTTGCGCGGAAACGGAGAAATATGCGCACGTCACTTATTTTTTCAATGGCGGCGTCGAGAAGCCGTTCGCCGGCGAGGAACGCATTCTGGTTCCTTCGCCCAAAGTCGCTACGTACGACCTCAAGCCCGAGATGTCTGCCGCGGGCATAACGGACACGGTGGTTAACGCCATTGAAAAGGGCGACTTCGACGCCATCATCATGAACTACGCCAACGCCGACATGGTGGGTCACTCCGGCCAGCTCGAAGCGGCCATCAAGGCTGTCGAAGCTGTTGATGCAGGTCTGGCCAGAATTTATCAAGCGCTTAAGCCGCGCGGCGGGGTGTGGCTTGTCACCGCCGATCACGGTAACGCCGAGACCATGGTTGATCCCGTCACCGGGGGCCCGCACACCTATCACACGACGAATCCCGTTCCGCTCATTCTGGTCAGCGAGGATGACTCGGTGAAGCTCAGCTCTGGTGGCGCATTGCGTGACATCGCACCCACCATGCTCGCTGTTCTCGGCCAGCCGCAGCCCGGCGACATGACCGGGCGGGACTTGCGCGCCGGGGCAAAAAAATCGTGACCCTCGGAATGCGTACGGAGACGACGGCCATGCTGCACTACAAGGAAGCTCCTCGACAGGATCCAGCAAGATCGTTCGGTACGCTCAACGTACCCGGTACCAAAGTCGGCGCCATCGTTTCCCTGGGCCTGGTGGTTATTTGTTGGGTGGCACTGCCCCTGGCGCGCCCATTTATTCTGGGCACGGGAGTTCTCGGGCTGTTGCTTGGCCTGATTCTCTATTGGAAGCATCGCGGCAAATGAACCGCACTCGGCCGGCCGAAACGAAGCTCGTCATCTGCGTTTGGCATCCTTTTACATTTTGGCGTCCGCAGCCGGTGATGCCGCAGACGCTCCGCGCACGCTGGCCGGAAATGAACGTTGTGCATCTTCCCGAGTACGACAATCTGCCTGCCGAGTTGCCCGACACAGACATTTTCGTTGGGTACTCGCTCCGGGCGGAACAGCTCAATCACGCGCGAAAGCTAAAGTGGATTCATTCTACTGCGGCAGGTGTCGCGCAACTCATGTATCCCGAGCTGCGCGATTCCGGCATCCTGGTCACTAACCCCAGCGGGATTTTCTCGCCGCCGATGGCCGAACACACCATGGGGCTCCTGGTCGCGCTGGCGCGCAATTTCCCGGATTCCGTGCGCCACCAGGATCGCTCCCACTGGGGGCAGCAAGACATCTGGGACCAGCCGCAGCGCCTCACCGAACTCAGCGGCCAGGTCCTTTTGATCGTCGGATTCGGCTCCATTGGCCGCGAACTCGCCAGGCGTGCTCATGCCTTTGACATGCGGGTCTGGGGCGTAACGCGCTCCGGAAAGGGCGAGAGTCCGCACGCCGAGAAAATATTCCCCGCCTCGCAACTCGAAGAAGTGTTGCCGCAGGCGGACTACGTTGTGATGGCAACTCCGGAAACGCCGCAAACGCGCCATCTCATCGGTGCGCCACAGATCGCACGCATGAAGCGAGGCGCCCGCCTCATCAATATCGGCCGCGGCTCGCTGCTCGACGAGGCGGCCCTCATGCAGGCTCTACGATCCGGGACGCTGGGCGGCGCCGCACTTGATGTTACGTCCACCGAGCCTCTTCCGCTGGAGAGCCCACTCTGGCATGCGCCAAATCTTTTCCTGACGCCGCACACGAGCGCCGTCAGCGATCGCCTCTGGCACCGCCAAACGGCTCTGCTCGTGGATTTGTTGGAACGATGGTTCGACGGCCGCGAAATGTTCAATCAAGTTGATTTCGCGCGCGGCTACTAGGCTAGCACCTGTCGGAGGGACGCCGTTCAGCGCTTGTTTCTGCTTTTCAATCTCCCGTGCCGACCGGCTGCGATTCGTATCCCTCGCGCGCATACACGACGGTCTTCTGTTTCTTTCCCTTTTGATCGGTAACCACCAGCGGGCTTCCGTCCGGATTCACCAATTCCACCTTGACCTTGTGGAACTTCCCATCCTTGGCTCCATTTGTCGGAGTATAGGAGAGGCTGTATTGATGCCGCAGAAACGCCGCCACGTCCTGAAACACGCCCGGCATCTCGCCATCAAATTGCGGGAACCACGCTTGGCCGCCGGTTTCTCGCGCGAACGTCTTGAACTGATTTTCTGCCTGCAGATAATTCATGCGCGCCATCTCACGCTGGCCCGCAGGGTCTGACCAGTTCTGATAGGCCTGCCCCAAGCCAATGCAGAAAATAGTTACGTCCGTCTGGCGCAGGGCTTTAATGGTCTGATCCAGATTGTGTTTTGAAAAAGTATCGACTCCACTGGCCATGACCACAATGGACTTCTTCCCGCGGACGCCCTTGAGATTGTCAATCGTCTCGAGCAGCGCATCGAACACATTGGATTCGCTGAAGCCGGGGAAATACAGGCGGTTGAGCGCCTGCATTACTTCCTCTTTGTTTTGTGTGAAGTCCACTTCCAGATGCGTCTTCATATCGAACGTTTCGAGCGCAACCCAGTCTTTCTGCTGCAACTGCGGAAAGAGCGCCTGCGCCCAGTACTTGCCGAGATACGCAAAATAGCCGCCGTATCCCCGGCTGCTGAATTCCAGCAGCAGCACCATGGTGATCGGCGCGTCGGTCGGCCCGAAGTTGGTAATCGTTTGCGCCACGCCATCATCGGTGATGCGGAAGTTTTCCTTTCGCAAGTTGGTGAGGATGTCGCCGCGTTGCGTGGTCGCCACCACGTCCAGTGTCACCACCGGGACTTCCACAGCGATGCTCACGCCAGCCTGCGGCGCCTGCTGTTGCGCCGAGGGACGCTGTTGTGGCTGCTGCGGTTGCGCTGAGGGTGCCCCTCCCTGCTGGCCGGCAGGAGCCTGTGCCTTGGCGACCTGCGGTTCGGCCGGCACGAGAACTGCCGTTGCAACAATCCCCGCCAAAATCGGGGAAATCATTTTCTTCATTCTGCCACCCCTTGTTTCGCTCTTAAGATCCTCAAGATCGCCGCCGGCGTCATTCCGCAGCCTGTTTTTCACGAACGTGGGCACGCCATTTGAGTTTACGCTACGCGCTGCCAAGCCTGCCGCCAGGCCCCCATATCTGCATGTTAGTATGAAGCGCGTTAACTGCAAAACGTTTGCTCGCGCCGGATTCATTTCTGGCTTGATCCCGACGGAGGATTCCTTCGTGAATTGGAACCGCAGATTGCACATTCTCGCGCCCGCCACGGCGCTGTTGCTGGCCGCGCCCCTTCCTGTTGCCGCGCAAGTGCCCTCGGCTGCCCCTCCCGGCGTCTCGCTGGCGCAATCACAAGTTCCGGCGGTAGATACGGCCGCCTTGGCTAAGGAAGCCGAAGGCTGGCTCGCTGACCTAATCCGGATCGACACGACAAATCCACCGGGCAACGAAGAAGCCGCGGCGAAATACATCGCCGGAATTCTGACGAAAGAGGGCGTGACTCCCGAACTCCTCGAACTTGCGCCGGGGCGCAGCGCGCTGGTTGCTCGGCTCCGCAGTGCCGCCCTGCCGGACCCGTCCCGGGCGGTGCTGCTCGTGGCCCACATGGACGTCGTCGGTGTGGACAAAACAAAGTGGACCGTGGACCCGTTCGGCGCCGTCGTGAAGGACGGCTACCTGTATGGCCGCGGCAGCATTGACGATAAGGGCATGCTCGTCGCGAATCTGGCCGCCTTCATCGCGCTCAAACGCTCCAACGCGCGCGTCGAGCGCGACATCATCTTCCTGGCCACCACCGACGAAGAGCAGGGTGGCGATGCCAGCATAAAAATTCTCATTGCCAAATACTGGAACAAATTTGCAGCCGGCTTTGCCGTCAATGAAGGCGGCCGGGTGGTCGTGCAAGACGGCAAGGTTAAGTACGTTGCGGTGCAAGCCAGCGAGAAAGTTCCGGTGAATGTCTCCGTCATCGCCCGGGGACCGTCGGGCCACGCCTCCGTTCCGACCAAAGATAACGCGGTTGTCCATCTTGCCGCGGCCATTGCCAAAATCGGCGCTTACAGTGCGCCGGTGCGTTTCACAACCATCGTCCGCCGTTATTTCGAGCAAATCGCCAGCCTGGAGGACGACGAAATCGCCAAATGGATTCGCTCGTTGGATACACCGGACCGCGGTGAACACGCCCAGCGCGTCATTTCCGATGCCAATCCGTTGTGGAACTCGATGTTGCGGGACACCATCGCGCCCACCGAACTCAAAGCCGGGGTACGCTCCAACGTGATTCCCTCGGAAGCCCGCGCCACGCTGAACATCCGGCTTCTGCCGGGAGATACGATCGACGTGCTTATCGGCGAGCTCACCAAGCTGGTGAACGATCCGGCCATTAACTTCGAAGTGCAGCCGGACGCCGGCCTGGCCGCTCCGCCCTCCTCGCTGGAGAACGACTTCTACGCGACGATTTCCAAAGTGGCCGCGCAGGAGTTTCCAAGTGCTCCGGTCCTCCCGTTTATGTCCGCCGGCGCGACGGATTCCGCGCAATTGCGTCTGCACAACGTACAGGCCTACGGACTTTCCCCTTTTCCGGTGAGCGACGAAGATTCGCGGCGCGCCCACGCCGATGATGAGCGCATTTCACTGGCATCCTTCGAGACAGGCGTCAATTTCATGACGCGCTTGGTCATGCAATTCGCCGCGACACGATAAGCGGCCGGCACAGGTCACAATTCTTTTTTGAATTCATCCAACGTGACGGCTCGTCTTACCTGACAACATGATCTTTCGCCACTCCAAAATCGTGTGCACCATCGGTCCAGCCAGTTCTTCGCCGACTATGATCGGCCGCTTGCTCCAGGCCGGCATGGACGTGGCTCGGCTGAACTTTTCTCACGGCAGTCATCCCGAGCACGCCCACAACATCACCGTGCTGCGCGCCGCCTCGTTCGAAAGGCGCAAGCCGATCGCCATACTCGCGGACTTGCAAGGTCCCAAAATCCGCACGGGGCCGCTTGCCGGTGGACGGCCGGTTCCATTGCGCGCGGGCCAGCGTTTTGTCATTACCACCAGGCGCATCCTCGGCGACTCCACGCGCGTCAGCACCACGTTTCATCCTCTGCCACGCGAAGTGCATCGCGGCGACCGTGTTCTTCTTTCCGACGGCCTCATCGAGCTCCATGTCGTGCAGGTCAAAGGCTCGGATATCGTTTGCGAAGTCGCGAATGGCGGGTCGCTCGGAGAACACAAAGGCATCAATCTTCCCGGCATTAAGCTGCGCGTCCCCGCGCTCACTTCCAAAGACCGCGCCGATCTCGCCTTTGCCTTAAAACATGGCGCCAACTACATCGCCGTAAGTTTCGTGCGGCGTCCCGAGGATATTCTTCTTGCAAAATCGCTCGTGCGCCGCGCGGGGAAAACGATTCCCGTGATAGCCAAGCTCGAAAAACCGGAAGCCATCGAGAACTTGGACGCCATCCTCCGTGTTTCCGATGGCGTGATGATTGCCCGCGGCGATTTGGGCGTGGAGATGCGGCCGGAGTGCGTTCCCGTGGTGCAAAAGACCGTTATCGATCGCGCGCGCCACTTCCGCCGTCCCGTCATTACCGCGACGCAAATGCTCGAATCCATGACCGAGAATCCACGTCCCACGCGCGCTGAAGCGTCGGACGTCGCCAATGCTGTTTTCGACGGCTCGGACGCCCTGATGCTTTCCGCCGAGACGGCCACGGGAAAATATCCCGCCGAAGCCGTCAGCATGATGGCCGGAATCATCGAAGAGGCGGAAGCCAGCGATTGGGAATCGCCTCGGCGGGTCCCACAGGAGAAACTGAAAGTCGCCGAGACCGTGGCCGAACTTGTCTGTCACGCCTCGCGCGAGCTGCACATGAAGCTCATCGCGGTTTTCACGCACAGCGGTTTCACGGCGCGGCTTATTTCCTGTTACCGTCCGGCCGTTCCGATCGTCGCCTTTTCGCCGGACACGGACACGCGCCGCCGCATGGCCCTCATCTGGGGCGTGATTCCGCGCACCATCCCCGACGTGCGCAAGATTGACGGCTTGGCCGCCATCACGGAAAAGCGCCTTCTTGAGGAGCGCCTGGTGCGCAAAGGTGACGTTATCGGTATCGTTGCCGGAACGCCCATGGGCATTCGTG
>Ga0335079_10001358_pt1 | contig 27746 bp, 22 predicted proteins | sample Lox_Sample_33_FD_206719 | JGI IMG/M metagenome (GOLD analysis project Ga0335079, IMG submission 206719) | Soil microbial communities from Loxahatchee National Wildlife Refuge, Florida, United States - Lox_Sample_3.3 | ecosystem: Environmental > Terrestrial > Soil > Wetlands | place: USA...
CCTACGTAGCGCCTCGATCTCCTCCGGCGCGTTAAGGACCGCCCCGCCGCCCGCGTCCGGTTCCTGACCGAATGTCCCCGCATCGACCCCACCACTCGATGTCATCCCGAGCGGTTCCGCGCCAGCGGAACCAGGAGGGATCCTACGTAGCGCCTCGATCTCCTCCGGCGCGTTAAGGATCGCTCCGATCACCCCAACATCGCCCCCATGAACCTCCGGCCTCTTGACCTCGTCTCCAGCTCGCGTATTCTAAGATCTTGGCCTTAACTCAAAGAGAACCAGGTGAATAAAACCTATAACTCCTTATTCTGGAATATTTTACGTGCAAACCGCTGGCGCTGAATATTTTGGCGCGATTCTCCCGCTACCACGATCATTTCAAAGAATCGCACCCCCGGGGGTGGGTAGCATACATGTACTTATGAGTATGGGTCCGCGGCAAATTCGCAGCCGAGCATCTGTCACGTGATGCACTTTCGACTTAGCTCAATGCCAATGTGGAACTAGGAGTAGCGTTCAGCCATCAGTTCGGAGATAGCGTCGTATGCGCGCCGCAGCGTCGCCTCATCAGGCAGGAAGACGATACGGAAGTGCTGCGTTCCCGGCTTCTGCCCGAAGCCCGATCCGTGCACCACCATGACGTGCTTCCGCAGAATGAGTTCTTTGACGAAAACTTCGTCGCCCTCAGGAATGTCGATCCGGGGAAACGCATAAAAAGCTCCGCGCGGCGAAACGCAGCTCAGGCGCGGAGTCGAGTTGCACCATTGAACCGTAAGATCGCGCCGCGCCTTCAGCCTTTGCAGCATTTTAGGCAGATGGTCCTGCGGGCCTTCGAGAGCTGCTTTGATTGCGTACTGTTCAGGGTGATTGGCGCACAAGCGCGAGCGCAACAGGCGCTGAATTCCATCGATGTACGGCTGGACTGCGGATTTGTCGCCGCTCACCATCCCCCAGCCGATCCGCCATCCCGGCGCCAGGTAGTTTTTCGAAAGTCCTCCGAACGTCACTGTCGGCACGTCGGGCGCGGCCGCGGCAAATGCCATATGCTCGTCACCATCGATCATCAGCTTGTCGTAAATTTCGTCGGCGAGGATGACGAGGTTGTGCCGCCGCGCCAGTTCGGCAATCTGCTCGAGCATCCTGCGAGAGCACACCGCACCGGTCGGATTGTTCGGATTAATCAGCACAATCCCGCGGGTGCGCGGCGTGATCTTCCGCTTGATGTCCTCGAGGTCCGGTTGCCAGCCGTCCTCCTCGTTGAGGTAATAGGTGTTCAGCTGAATGCCTAGCTTGGCCAGCACCGCAGAATAAAGAGGATAATCCGGAGCCGGCGTCAGCAGATCGTCGCCGGGATTGAGCAGCGCAGTCAGGCAAATATCAACCGTTTCGCTTACACCCGAGGTGACGAAGACATCCAGCAGCGATGGAATTTGCTTACGCGCCGCCTCACCCCTGATCGCATCCACCGCTTCTCTGATCCCCGCCGAGGGCGCATACCCGTTCTTCCCATCGCGCATAGCTTTGTAAACGGCTTCGATCATGTGCGCGGGCGTCTCAAAGTCAAAGTTCAGCGGATCGCCGACGTTCAGCGGCAGCACCTTATGGCCCTGCTTGACGACCTCGTCGGCGACGCAGGCCAGATCACGGATGGCGTATCGCACATTCGTGAGACGTTCAGCAGCGGTGATTTCGCGGGCTTGGGTCAGGGGCATGGCGTTCTCCGCCTTAGATTCTACCCTCTCACTGGCAAATCGGCGTGTGCTCACGCGGCTATGTGCGCCCAATCACTGAATTGTTGCACTGCATTTGGTTAGCAAGAAACCAGGCCGGGAGTCGTCGAATGACAGTCGCCCTACCCCAGCGCCATCCACGCGGGCACGGGCTGGCGACGCCCGGCGCGCTTTCTTTGCCGGGAGGTTGCGATGGACAAAGACCTGGTAGTTTGCAGCCAATGCGCTGCTTGTCAGGAGCAGAGATTTTTCCCCGAGCCTGAGGAGTGCGCGCGCTGTCTCAGCGGTTTTGAGGAAGCCGAGAAAGAGGAAGATGAGAAGAGGCAAGCCTTCCTGAAGAAGGCGGCGTAAAGTTACGACGCCAGAATTCCCATCTTCTTACCCACTCGCTTCAGCACCTCCAGCGCCTGCTGTAATTCATCCTTGGTGTGGGTGGCCGTCATAATCGTGCGGATGCGGGCCTTGCCCTCGGGCACCGTAGGAAAAGCGATCCCTGTTCCCATCACCCCTTCCTTAAACAATTCGCGAGAGAAGTCCATGGTGAGCTTGCCGTCGCCGATGATGATAGGAGTAATCGGCGTCTCACTCGCGGGCGTGGTCTTGCCGCCGATGTCAAAACCGAGAAGGCCGAGTTCTTTTTTCCAGAAGCGAGTGTTGTCCCAGAGCTGTTCGATACGCTCCGGCTCATTTTCCAGAACATCGAAAGCTGCAATGCAAGTGGCCGCGACCGACGGAGGATGCGAGGTCGAAAAAAGGAACGGCCGCCCGCGGTGATAGAGAAATTCAATCAAATCGCGGGTTCCGCAGACGTACCCACCGAGTGCGCCGATCGCCTTCGACAAAGTTCCCACCTGAATATCCACGCGTCCGTGAACTTTGAAGTGATCGACCGTGCCGCGGCCGTTACGGCCAAGCACACCGGATGCATGCGCATCGTCCACCATCATGATTGCGCCGTACTTCTCGGCGAGATCGCACAGTGCGGGCAGCGGCCCGATGTCGCCATCCATCGAGAAAACGCCATCGGTGATAAGCAGTTTTTTGCCCGGCTCGTTCTTCACGCTGGCCAGCTTTTCTTCCGCCTGCGCCATGTTCTTGTGCTCGAAGACCAGAATCTTCGCCCGTGATAGCCGCGCACCATCAATAATCGAAGCATGATTCAGCTGATCGGAGATGATGAAATCCTCTTTGCCCAGCACCGCCGAAACCGTCCCCGCGTTCGCCGTGAATCCGGACTGGAAGACCACGCACGCTTCGACGTTCTTGAAGCGGGCGATCTTTTCTTCCAGCTCCATGTGGATCTTCATGGTGCCGGCAATAGTGCGCACCGCACCTGATCCCACGCCGTATTTTCGGGTCGCCTCAAGGGCCGCTTCGCGCAGCTTGGGATGAGTGGTCAGGCCGAGATAATTATTCGACGCGAGATTGATGACTTTCTTGCCGTCGAAGGTACAAACCGGCGCCTGCTCGTCATCAAGCACGCGCAGCCGAAAATACGTGCCCTTGGCTTTGAGTTCATTAAGCTGATCGGTGAGGTAAGAAAGAGGATTGGTTCTGGTTGCAGTGGCTGGCATGGGAAATACCTTCAATTTGGGCGCGGAGGGTAGCCGCGACGAAATTACCAACCGTTCAGTTTAATACTGGGAGGAGAATCCTGCTGCCGCGTGGATCTGACTACCGGTGCGGAAGCTTCCGAAAGCCGCCCGGAATTCAACCGCGGTGCCGTGCCCTTTTTGCGGCTTTCCGTTGTGCCTTCGCGTACTTGTCCGCCTCCTTCCGCTGCTTCTTGGCTGCCTTCTTCTGCGCCTTCTTTTCACGCTTGGCTGCCTTCTGTGCCTGGGCCGAGCTGTCTTTCCCCATAAAGATTTGTGCGCCCGCGGGCGAAATATATGCGAAACTCAGCGCCGTCAGCAAAAGAAGAGCAGGAACGTGTTTCATGATGCCTCTTGGTTGAAGAGTGTTAGAGTGATTCTACGCCGAAAGTCACCCGGCTCCAGACATCAAATCAGCAAGCATTTGCAAATTGGTAACCTCGGCGTCCGCCTTTGCTGACGCCGCTTTCGTCGCTCCTGCGTCAGCCCGCGGTGAAAAGCGACTTACCCAGACCGTCGCTATGCCCAGCGACTTCGCTGGAACCACGTCGTGATAAATGCTCTGCCCGGCGTGGAGCCACTTCCCGGTTACAACTCCCATTCTTTGCTGCGCTAGTCGAAAAATTTCTAAGTTCGGCTTATAGCACCGCGCCTGCTGCGCCGTGGTTATGAAATCAAACTCCACACCCAGCTTCGGTGCGGTGGTCGCAAAAAGATCGTCGTCAATATTCGAAATGATGGCGAGCTTGCAGCGTTGCTTAAGCGACCGCAATGCATGCACCGTGTCGGCAAACGGCTGCCAGTTTCGAATCGAGTCCGCTAGGGATTGCTGTTCTTGTTCGCTCGGAGAGAACTCGAATTTCTCTCCAAATCCGCGCACCACTGATCTCAGCACCTCCCGATAAGGCTTGTACTCGGTTTCGGCGGCGGCCTCCAATTCGGCAAATGTTTCAAGCAGCACCGCGTCTGGAATGGTTTTGTTGTGCGTGCTGAGAATCGGCCGGAGAGCCGAGAAAATTCCCGTCTCCCAATCGATCAGGGTTCCATAACAATCGAAGCTGCTTATTTCGAAACCGGAGAAGTCAAGCATGAAGGCGGCCCTACGTATCACTCGGTTGTCATTCAGGCGAGCACAGCGAAAAGAAATCTGCGGTCCACAAAAAGATACTGACTAAACGTCGCCCCCATCCGTTGCGACCGAAATCTTCGCCGGCTGCTCCGCTGGAAACAGCTCTGACGTGTTTCCCGCCGCAGCTGCTTCAGTCTTTACTTCGGCAATTGCCGCTTCGACGGCGGCCTTATGCTCGAGAAATTTCGCCGAGTTCAGCAACGGCCGCGCCAGCGACGGGTTGTACCCCGCCCAAACGTCGTCTGAACCGATCTCCCGCTCGAAGTGTGCGCGCATGCTCTCCATCTTGGAATCGAGATCATCGAGATAGTGCAGCATGAGCGCCTCAGGAAACATGGGCAGCTTGGGCGAGCCGAACTCATAGTGCCCGTGATGACTGATGATCAGGTGCTCCACCAGGGTTTTCAAATCCTCGGGAAAACCGGGAACCTGCGCCACTTTCGTCTGCAGCATTTCAAGCTCAATGATCATGTGACCGAGCAATTGACCACGCGTGGTGTATGAGAACGATCGATGATAGGTAAGCTCGTGGATCTTGCCGATGTCGTGCAAAAACGCGCCGGTCAGCAGCAGATCGCGATTTACTTGTGGATAATTGCGGCACATCAGATCGCATGAGCGAAATAGTGAAACTACGTGATCCAGCAAGCCGCCAATATAGGCATGGTGCAGGCTCTTGGCCGCCGGCGCGTTGCGGTAAGCCTCCGCAATTTCGGGGTCCGACATAAACGCTTCCACCAGCGCCTTCAAATGCGGATCTTTGAACGTGGCTACGAAAGCAGCCAGCGTTTGCCAAAGCTCTCCGATGTCTTTGGTGGTTTTCGGCAGGTAATCCGCATAATCGATTTCAGACTCCCCCAGTTTTCGCAGCTTGTGAATGGTCAGCTGAAAGCGATTTTTGTATTTGTTCAGCAGCCCCTTGACTTTGAGGAAGTCTTCCTGCTCAAAGGCATCGATCGCATCTTCGACGTTGTCCCACATCTTGGCTTCGATCTGCCCGGTACGGTCGCCGAGTGACAGCGCAAGATACGGTTCGCCGGTTTTCTTGGGCTTAACTTGTTTGGAGATGACTACGAAGGTCGACGTGATGACCTTGTTCTCATGCTTGCAGCAGTCGGAGAGGAAGAATTCCTTCATGCGCAGGTCAGTCACATTGCATTGCCAAACACCAATTTTGAACCAGTGTGTGACGTTAGCTTAACCTAAAACAGTCCCAACTTCTTTTTCTTTTTCAGTTGCTTTGCAGTGACGTCCTGGGCAGTCGTGGTCTCAATGGGCGCAGTCTCGTTGGGGCTGGCAGCGGTGTCGACGTAACCCGGTTTGACATAGATGAATGCGTCTTCGCGCAGTTTCTCGAGATACTCCCGCAAGGCTGGCTGCAGTTTTTGCATGTAAAGCGCATCCTGAACTTTCGGCTCAGCGTCCTTGAACGCCGGAATGCCGGCCTCGTGGTGCTCGGTAACTTTCAGAATGACAAAGCCCTGCTTGGTACGAACCACATCGGTGATGTCGCCCGGTTTCATGGCAAAGGTCTTGTCTTCGAGTTCCTTGGCGAGTGTGCCACGCTTGAACAGCCCAAGATCCCCGCCCGTGTCCGCCGCAGGTCCATCTGAACTTTTCCTTGCGACATCCTCGAACCTGGCGCCGTCGTGCAGTTCCTTCAGCAGCTCATCGGCTTTTTTCTGTGCCGCTTCCAGCCGCTGCTGATCAGTGCTGATGTCTGTCGGACCTTTTCTTTCGGTCGAGACCAGGATCTCGCTTAATCTGACCTGCTCCGGCCGCGCCAGTTCGTCCTTATGAGCGTCGTAAAATTTCTGCTCTTCTTCTTTAGTGATGTTGATCTTCTGACTAACCTCTTTGCCAATCACCTGCTGCGTGATGAGCTGGTTGCGCATGTTTTGCTTGAAGTCTTCAAAGGAGACGCCCTGGGCCTCGGCGGCTTTTTCCAGGTCTTCCATGGTGTCAAGCTTCATGTCCTTGCGCATGTCATCGAGCTTCTTGATCAGTTCGGTCTCGCCTGTAATGCCAATGTCCTTTCCCTTCTCCAGGAGCAATTGCTGATCAATCAGGTCGCGCAGAATGTCCTTTTCATGGCCGGCAATGATCTTCTGCGCGTTGACCGGATCTTGCTGTTCTGCTTCTTCCTTCATCTGCGATTCGCTGCGTTGATAGTCCGACAGAGTAATGATCTGGTTATTCACGCGCGCGATAATCTCTTCAACCACATTGTCGGCGCTGAGAACGGGCGGAAGTACAATGAACGCAGAAAACAGAAAGATGGGGAGCAACCGTCGCATAGGAATACCCGAAAATCCTGACTTGCTATAGATTATACCGTCAACTCGGGTGGATGAAGGCTAAAGGCGAACCGCAAATATTGCATTGCGTTTCAGTTTTCTTCGCTTTCGGCTAGTATGTGCTTTCACGCGTATGCCTGAAATCACCCTGCGCATCAATGGCAGCGAGCAAAAAGTGGATGTCCCCTCGGATACTCCTCTGCTCTGGGTCCTTCGAGATACGCTGCAACTCACGGGCACAAAATTCGGATGCGGGGCGGGACTTTGCGGCGCCTGCACGGTCCATGCGGATGGCGTTGCTACGCGTTCATGTTCTGTGCCTGTCTCGCAGGTCACAGGCAAGAGCATCAGGACGATCGAGGGATTGTCGGCCAATGGCATGCACCCGCTGCAGGCGGCATGGATCGCCGAGCAGGTGCCCCAATGCGGATACTGCCAGAGTGGCCAGATCATGGCTGCTGCCGCTCTGCTGGAAAAAACTCCCAAGCCTACTGACGATCAGATTCTTCAGGCGATGACGGGCAATCTCTGCCGATGCGGAACCTATGACCGCATCCGCCGCGCAATCGCGCGCGCTGCACAGGGTGGACAATGACACCAGTTTCGCGCCGCGAATTTCTCACTGCCGGGGTCGCTGCAGGTGCTGGTCTGGTCATCGGCTTTTATTGGCCTCACGGAAACCGTTCCACCGGGTCAATCACATTCTCGCCGAATGCTTATCTTACGATCGCTTCTGACGGAACGATCACCGTAATGGTGCCACGCTCGGAAATGGGGCAAGGCGTGCGCACCTCATTGCCGATGATCCTGGCCGAAGAGCTCGAGGCCGACTGGAAGCAGATCAAGATCGAGCAGGTGGGAGCAAGCACTCTGTTTGGCGATCAGACCACCGGAGGCAGCGCCAGCGTGCGCACCTGCTGGACGCCGATGCGCAAAGCCGGAGCTGCCGCCCGCGAAATGCTGATCGCGGCTGCGGCCCTCAAATGGGGCGTTCCGCGCTCGCTTTGCAAAGCCCAGAACAGCGCGGTTTCACAGGCAGGATCGAGGCGCCGGCTTACTTATGGCGAACTGGCAGGCACCGCTTCGACTCTGCCCATTCCTCCCGACCCGCCGCTTAAACAGGCAAAGGATTTCACCCTCGTCGGCAAGGACATTCCTCGTGTCGATATTCCTTCGAAAGTGAACGGCACGGCAGAATTCGGCATTGACTTTCGACTGCCCGCAATGAAACATGCGGTCCTGGAACGCTGCCCGGTTTTTGGCGGAAAAATCGCCAGCTTCGATGACCGCGAATCGCGAAAAATGCCTGGCGTTACTTATGTCGGCAAAATCAGCGATTCGGCCGTCGCCATCGTTGCTGACAGCGTTTGGAGTGCGATCGCGGGTCGGCGGGTACTCAACATCAAATGGGATGAGGGGCCCAATGCGAACCTGACTTCCGCCTTGATTTACGAATCGCTCAAAAAATCGGCGGGTAATAAATCAGTTAGTTTGTATTCGACAGGGGATGTCACGAAAGCTTCTGGACGCCGTATCGAGGCGGAGTACCAGTTGCCGTTTATGGCGCATGCGCCGATGGAACCGGGCAACTGCACGGCACACTTTCGCGGTGCCAATTGCGAGTTGTGGGCGCCGACGCAAGTTCCGCAGGATGTGCGCGACTCGGTCGCCAGCGCCGTCGGCCTCGATCCTGATCAGGTAAAGGTCAATGTCACGCTGATGGGAGGAGGTTTCGGCCGCCGTCTGGAACACGACTATGCGGTAGAAGCTGCGCTGGTTTCAAAAGCTGTCAATGCGCCGGTAAAGGTCATTTGGACGCGCGAAGATGACATGCGTAACTCAACCTACCGTCCCGCGAGCTATCACAAACTCAGCGCCGTCCTCGATGGGCAAGGCTGGCCAATCGCGTTTGCCCATCGTATTGTGGCGCCCTCCATCAGCGCCCAGAAAGGCCAACCGGGCGAAAACGGAGTTGACCCGGACCTGCCCGACGAAGCCGCTCTGATCTATTCATTTCCAAATGCCTCCGTCGAATACGTCGCGACCGAAACTCCCGTTCCGCTGGGATGGATGAGATCGGTTTACGCCCTTCAGGCGGCTTTCGCGAGTGAGTCTTTCATTGATGAACTTGCCGCGGCAGCGAATAAGGATCCTCTGGATTATCGCCTTCACTTGCTTTCGAAAGACGAAGACATAAAATTCTTCGAAACAACCTGGCGCACAGCGCGGATGCGTGCGGTCCTGCATCTTGCAGCCGACAAAGCCGCGTGGCACAGACCGCCTCCTTCCGGCCATTATCGTGGTCTTGCCTGCTTCGGCTGCTTCAGTTCTTATGTAGCCGAGGTCGTAGAAGTTTCCATGGATGAAGATGGGCCTCGCGTGCATCGGGTCGTTGCGGTAGTGGACTGCGGCCAGGTAGTGAATCCCAACATTCTCGAGCAGCAAGTTCAGGGTGCGGTGATCTTTGCCCTGTCCAATGCGCTGCGAGCACAGATCACTATCGACAGAGGACGAATCGTGCAAGGAAACTTCGATGGCTATGCTCCCATTCGCATGAACGAAGCGCCTATAGTAGAAGTTTATTGCGTCCCAAGTACAGAAGCGCCGACCGGCATCGGAGAGCCGCCGGTCCCGCCACTTGCTCCGGCATTGTGTAACGCGATCTACTTCGCCACAAAGAAACGAATTCGCGCTTTACCGATCGAGGCGTAATCGTCTGCAATCGCGAATTACCACCCAGGATCTAACGCTCATCAAGTCATCAGGATTCGATCACGCCCTTGGCGTCGGCCACGGGCCTCGGGCCTGTTCTGACGCGAATTATTCGCGCAATGCTACCCTGATATTTTCGCGCCATGATCCTTGACGCTCTGCATCGGGTTGCGATTCACCGGGAATCGCTTTCGCGTGAAGATGCGCACACCGCAATGGCTGCGATCTTGAACGGCAGTTGCACAGATGCGCAGATTGCGGCATTTCTTGTTGCGCTTTACATGAAAGGCGAAACGGTGGAGGAGATCGTAGGCTTCGCCGAGGCAATACGTGCGGCCGCCGCACCCATGATCGTTCATCGTGATTCGACTGTGGACGTTAGCGGCACCGAGCGCGATGCCCTGGTTGATACCTGCGGCACAGGAGGCGACACCAGCGGTACGTTCAATATTTCGACCGCGGCCGCGCTCGTGGTGGCGGGAGCCGGTGTGCGCGTCGCCAAGCACGGCAATCGCAGCGTGAGCTCGAAGTGCGGCTCAGCGGATGTAATGGAAGCGCTCGGCGTCAATGTTGCGCTCGCACCTGACAGGCTTGCAATGTGCCTTGAGCGCGTCGGCATTGCATTTCTGTTCGCACCCACACTTCATTCAGCCATGCGCTATGTCCAGGCGGCCCGCCGCGAGCTTCGTCTACGCACGGTTTTCAATCTGCTCGGACCTCTCACCAATCCAGCCCACGCTTCGTCCCAGGTGGTTGGAGTCTGCTCGCGCGATCTGGTGGCAAAGCTTGCCGCTGCGCTTTGTCTTCTAGGAACCCGGCGCGCCATGGTTGTTCATGGAGATGATGGCCTGGATGAAATCACGATCACTGGGCCGACTCATATCGCCGAAGTAAGAAACGGAAAAGTAAAAGAGTATGACGTAACACCGTCAGAGTTTGGTTTCCAGACGGCCCGTCTAAGCGAGATCTCTGGCGGTACTGCGGCCGAGAACGCCGGGATCATTCGCAACATTCTCGCCGGTGAGAAATCTCCCCGGCGAGACATCGTGCTGCTGAATTCCGCGGCCGCGCTGGTCGTCGCGGGAAGGGCCGACGATCTCAAGGCTGCATTGCCGTTAGCTGCGAAGTCGATCGACTCGGGTTTGGCAAAAGCGAAGCTCGAAGCGCTGATCCGGTTTACAAATAGTTGAAAGAATTCAGCACTTCTCTGTACCTTTCTATACCTTCCTTTCTTCGTCAATATCTGCTTGACCCGCGCCGGAACCCAAGTCAGAATGATTTTCCCTCAGCGCAAGCCGGGTTGAGGCGGGAGAATCCTGATGAAATCGACTTTGTGTGTATCTCTTATCTTGCTGGGCACTCTTGCCGGAGTCAGTCAGACGGGTAGCACCGCTGCCGTACATCATGTGTCCAGCCGTGAGCCGGTATTGGGAGTAGCACGCGAGAAATCGGCGGAGCGCACCGCTGAGCCAGAAATTCGGAAGAACGAAATTCCGCAGCAAACTCCCGCTCATAACTGGACCTTGCAAGCGACCCTCACGGGCGCGGTTATTCACGATCTCGCGTTTCCAACCGCTCAGGTGGGTTACATCGCGGCCGAACTTGGGCAGGTGTGGAAGACCACTGACGGAGGCTCGACCTGGAGCGAAATCCTCAACCTCGGCTTTCCTTATTATTGGTACGGCGTCTACGCCCGTACCGCGAATGACGTAGTGATCTCCGGGTTTAATGACCAAAACTTCGAAGGGATCATTCGCTGGAGCTCGGACGGGGGCACCACGTGGAGCTCTGACGTCGTGCTGACTACCACCGGCTGGTCTGACCGGGTGCGTTTTGCAAATGTTAACGACGGAATCGTGATGGACCAGTTGAATCTTGATGCAGCCAACGCCGACCACTACACAACCGATGGCGGGGCAACTGCTGCGGACTGGACTGCAGTGGTGCCGGACGCCAGCGGCGGCTGGTTTGGCGATCAGTTTAGCTTTTTGTCCGATCTGCACACGCGCGCTTCGGGCATCAATTACTGCATGAGCCCGAACGGCGGTCAGACATGGAGATGCGGTCCACCCGTGGACTCAGTTTTTGACGGCCCCGTTTTCTTTCTGAACGATACATATGGCTGGGTGGGCGGCGGCGAGATTTCACCTGCGGTCGAAGGGTGGCTGCACGTGACCACGAACGGTGGCAAGAACTGGAGCGGCAGGACGCTCAATGCCGCATGGCCGATCCGCGAAATATTGTTCCTGAACGCTAAGTCGGGATGGGCGGCAGGAGGAAACATTTATACCAATGTTGGCGGCATCTACTTCAGCTCCAACGGCGGCCAGACATGGACTCTTGACGTGAACACGGGAGCTGAAATGCACGGCTGCGCCAGCCAAAAGCTAAGCGGGGGCGCAGTGCAGATCTGGTGTGCGGGTAGTAACGGGGCTTTAAATGGCCTTGTTTACACGTTGCTGATCAAGTGAGCCGAGCTTGCTTTATCTTCGGAAATAGTCGCTGATCGCTGCCGCCTGGGAGCGTGTAACAACGGCCGAGAGCGCGGCAACATCGGCCTGCTTCACAGCCTGTACGCTGCCAAAATGCTCTAGTAGACGCCGGGTGGTGCGCGCGCCCACGCCAGGAATTTCCAGCAGTTCGGTCGAGCGGTCGCGCATCTGCCGGCGCTTCCGGTGAAATGTCACGGCGAAACGGTGAGCTTCGTCGCGGATAAGCTGGACCAGGTGCAAAACCGGCGAGTGGTGATCGAGCACCACCGGCTCATCTTCCTGGCCAAATACGTAGATGATCTCCTCCCGTTTCGCAATTGCCGCCAGAGGCTGATTAATGATTTCCAAAAATGCCAGCGCTTCAGCCGCCGCATGCAATTGCCCTAAGCCGCCATCGATCAGGATTAGGCTGGGCATTTTTTTCTTTTCTTCGAGAATTCGCCTATACCGTCGCGTCACCACTTCGCGCATGGAAGCGAAGTCGTCGACGCCATCTACGCTTCGAATGATGAACTTGCGATAGTCGGACTTCTTCATCCGGCCGTCTTCCCAGACCACCATTGAAGCCACCGTCTCCGCGCCCTGGATGTGCGAAATGTCAAGACATTCGATTCGCTGGGGCAAATCGGCCATTCCGAGCGCATCTTGCAGCGCTTCCTGGATCGCGCGGGTATTCGGCTTCATGATGCGGAAGCGCTGGTCGTAAGACTGCTTCGCATTATTGCCGGCAAGATCAATCAAAGAACGCTTGTCTCCACGCTGCGGGACTAGGATGCTCACACGTGTCGCTCGCGCGCCTGCGGCCGCGAGTTGCTCGGAGAGCAGGTCCTCCAGGACTTCACGGTCCTCGAAATCGACCGGCAAATAGATATTGCGCGGCACATAAGGCTGGCCGATGTAGAGCTGCGTCAGTAAAGATGAGAAGAAACGGCTCGGATCGAACTCTTGTAAGGTATGGTTCGTCTCTTCCCGCGCGCTTTCCAGTTCTGGCAGATCCTCCCAGAAAAACTCGCGGCGATCGAGCACTCGTCCGCCACGCATGTGAAACAAATTCACCGCCAGCATGCCATTTTCGAAGTGATAACCAAAAACGTCGGCGTCGTCCCCTTCGACCGAAGCAATACGTTGCTTCTCCTGTAATTGTTCGACCGTTGAAACCAGGTCGCGGTACTTCGCCGCGCGCTCATACTCCTCGCTCGCAGCCGCTCTCTCCATGCGCTCACGCAGTGACCGCGAGAGCTCCGTCGGCCTGCCCTCCAGAAACAGCTTCACGTCCCGTACGGCTTCCTGGTATGCCTCGGGAGTCGTCAAGCCTTCCACACAGGGACCGAGACAGCGCCCTATGTAGTACTGCAAACATGCTCGGGCATGGTAATGACTCAAATCCACTTTGCAGGAGGGCACCAGAAAATGCCGGTGAATCAAATCTACAATGCGATATGCGAGATTGGCCGGGAAGTATGGTCCGTAATATGAGCCTCCATCCTTCCGCAAACGGCGGGTTACATATACACGCGGAAAACGCTCGCCTAGAGTCAGCTTTACATAGGGGTAGGTCTTGTCGTCGCGCAGTAAGATGTTGAACCGCGGCTGCTTCTGCTTAATGAGGTGGTTTTCGAGGGCCAGGGCTTCTTTGTTGTTGGCTACGACAATGTAATCAACGTCTGCAGCCTCGCGCACCAGCGTGCCAGTCTTTGCATCCACGATGCGGCCTTCGTGAAAATATGAGCTGACCCGGTTGCGCAGGTTCTTCGCTTTGCCCACATAAATGATCTCTCCCTCGGCGTTCTTGTAGAGATAAACGCCGGCCGAAGTGGGCAGAGTGCGGATTTTGGCTTGAAGGTCCACTGTTGAGAATCTTTATTTTATTAGACGTGAAACGAGTACCCGCCGGTGCGCGGGCATGATTTGCCTTAACCGGGGGCTCGTGTTATACAGGAGACCCGCTGGAAAACCAATGATAGGTTTTGTAACAATAATTTTATGGACTTAATACATCGTAAACCGCAGAGCAAGGATTTCCGTCTTGGCCGGGATTGTGCATTCTGCTCCCAGGCTGATCCCAATTTTCATCAAAGAAAAACAGTCGATCGGTTGGTTCATGCAAAAATGGATGACATTGCCGGCGCCCACCTGACCGAAGAAGGTTACGTAAAGCATCGGCTGGCCGAACTGCGGAAAAAAGCGGTTCGGGTACCGGAGTTATTGAAGACAGCCTGATTCCCGCCTCATTAAGTCCCGAACTAACGCTTGGCAGCAGCAACTTTGCCCATTTCAGGCGGCGCGCTGGGCATGGTCGTAACTCGTGCGCCCGGCGAACCGCCCGGGGCTGCGGCTTTGCGCGCTTTTTCTTTGTCCTCGGCTGAAGCTGGCGCGGGCTCCGGTTCGCGGATGAGGCCGGTCGCTCTGCGGACCTCCACATCCAGTCTTGTGGCGATTTCTTTGTTGTCCTTCAGGAATTGCCGCGCGTTCTCGCGCCCCTGCCCGATGCGCTCACCTTTGTAGCTGTACCACGCGCCGGACTTCTCCAGGATTCCGTTATTCGCTGCCAGATCAAGCAGGTCGCCCTCGCGCGAAATGCCTTCGCCATACATGATGTCAAACTCCGCTTCGCGGAAGGGAGCGGCCACTTTGTTCTTTACGACCTTGATCTTGGTTCGGGAGCCGACGACGGCGTCGCCTTCCTTAATCGCGGCAATGCGGCGAATATCAATACGTACCGAAGAATAAAACTTTAAGGCGCGTCCGCCGGTTGTGGTCTCGGGATTGCCGAACATCACCCCAATTTTTTCCCGAATCTGGTTGATGAAGATCAGGCAGGTCCGCGACTTTGAAACCGTTCCCGTCAGCTTACGCAACGCCTGGGACATAAGTCTTGCCTGCAGGCCCATGTGGCTGTCGCCCATCTCGCCGTCAAGTTCAGCTTTAGGAACGAGCGCCGCAACCGAGTCAACCACGAGAACATCAATCGCTCCTGACCGCACCAGCGCTTCGGTAATCTCCAGCGCCTGCTCGCCGTAATCCGGCTGCGACACCAGCAAATTGTCGACATCGACACCCAGCTTCTTGGCATAAGTGGGATCAATGGCGTGTTCCGCATCCACAAACGCAGCCATGCCGCCAGTCTTCTGTGCCTCGGCAATCACCTGCAGTGCAATAGTTGTCTTGCCCGACGATTCCGGGCCGAAAATTTCAATGACGCGCCCACGAGGAAAGCCCCCCACTCCTAACGCTGCGTCGAAGGAAATCGCCCCGGTTGAGATTACCGAAATCGGGACGATTGCCTCTTTCGACCCGAGGCGCATGATGGATCCCTTGCCAAACTGCTTTTCAATTTGCGCGAATGCCAGATCAATTGCTTTGTTGCGTTCGTCGGCCATTATCAGCGCGGCTCCCTGAGAGAAATTATGGAAACTATCAGTTGAGACGGATTATACACACGCCCGCGAGCGAACAAAAGGAGAATAACTCACAATTTCTCACTTTTTCGAAGGATGGTGCCGATTTGGAAAACAGAGTCACTACCGCACGAACAACGACACAAACAGCAGGATGGACAAGCCGATGGCGGCCATGCTGTTGGCGCGAACGGTGCGATAGCTGGAGGGCCACGGGAACATAAGAACATCGAAAACCGGCATGAGTTTTTCCGGCCAGAAAAGTCCGGCTAAGCCGAGCGCGAGCGAAAGCTGTACCACCAGGGACACAGCAAGACTGTGCATCTACGACTCCGTAGGAAGAAACCGGATGGGGATTCCGTTTCCTAGAGTCTGCCCTCAACCGGTGAAGTCGTCAAGCAAAAATATGGAAAAACGAGAGCACAGGTAACGGCGTCCCGCCTGAGCATCACGACAATTGTTACAATCAACCTACTGACTCAATCAAGCGAAGAACTAACCTTGGCGACCCTGCAGGCCATCACTAGAATGCAACCGTTGTTCCCGTATTCGAAGTGGAACACGCAGTTACCGGGGCTTTCGAAGAGATACCAGGACAACGCCCCATATCCACACATTCTGCTGGCTGAATTTCTTAAGGAGGACGTCGCCCTGGCGGCCGCGCAGGCATTTCCCGCGGCCCGCACCGAGGCCTGGACCCAGTACAAACACCGGAACGAGAACAAGCTCGGAATGGCGAAGCGGAGCCTGTTTCCGCCGGTATTGGGCGAGGTTGCGGATGAGCTGAACTCTGCGGAATTCGTGAAGTGGCTTTCACAATTAACCGGCATTCCCGATCTCATCCCCGATGACCTGCTCGAAGGTGGCGGTCTGCACCAGTCCACGCGCGGCGGTTTTCTGAACGTTCACACCGATTTCTCGCATCATCACTATCACAAGCACTGGCGCAGGCGGGTGAATCTGATTCTCTATCTGAATCCCGGCTGGAATGAATGCTGGGGTGGCGCGATTGAACTATGGGACGAGAATATGCAGCATTGTGCTGCAAAGCATGTGCCATTGCTGAATCACGCGCTGATTTTTAACACCGATTCGCGGTCGTATCACGGATTCCCTGAGCCGCTGCAATGCCCGGAGGGGGAATCGCGCAAAAGCCTCGCTCTGTATTACTACACCCTCGACCAAACTGATACCACCGCGGGCAAATCTACCAATTATCGCGCCCGTCCGCAGGACGGCTTCGCTAAAGCCATGTTGATCTGGCTGGATAAGAAAGCGGTGGACGTCTATTCGCGCGCGAAGGCACGTTTTGGCTTCTCTGACGATTTCGCCAGCAAAGTTCTTGGGCTGGTTTCCAGGAAAAAATAGCCCTTACAATGCTCGGTATGCCATTCTGTGAGGTCTTCACGGAACGTAAGGCCTGACCCATGCGCGTCTTTGTCGGTTTGGATATTGACGAATCCATTCGTGAGCGGATCGAGCGCTTTATGGAGGGCGTGAGGGGATTCGCGCCCGACGGCCGATGGGTGCGGCCTGAATCATTGCACGTCACTCTCAAGTTCATCGGAGAAAAATCGCCCGCAGCGGTGGGGCATATCCAGCAGACTCTTTCAGCCGTCGGCGCTGCACCGTTTGATGTGACCTTTCGGGGTTACGGCTTCTTTCCTAACGCGAAAGCAGCACGTGTTTTCTGGATCGGCATCAGCGCGGACTCAAAACTGGCAGCGCTGGCCAGCCAGGTCGACCAAGCCACGTTTGCAACGGGTGTGCCGAAAGAAGAGCACGTATACAGTCCTCATCTCACGCTGGCACGCGCCGGCACGGGCGCTCCGACGGGACAAAAGGGAGATTCTCCAAACCGGCGCTTTCAGCGATTGCAGGAAAAATTGTCTGCTTTGCCCGAACCCGTATTCGGAACGATGACCGCGTGCGATTTTTTTCTCTACGAGAGTAAATTGGACCGAGGTGGAGCAGTCTACACGAAGGTAGCACGATTCGCTTTGGATAATCTGAAATCGGGCGATCAGAAATAATGTCTGCCGCTCTCGTAATTGCGTACAGCTATCTGCTCGGATCGATTCCGTTCGGGTATCTGCTCGTGCGGATGTTTCGCGGGCAGGACATTCGTGCAACCGGCAGCGGAAACATCGGCGCCACCAACGTTTCGCGCGCTTCTCCTCCCCTCGGCGTACTGACCCTCGCCCTCGACGCGCTGAAGGGCCTCGCTGCCGTGTGCATCACTCGCGCCCTATATCCTGAGAACCAGATTTATCTCGGCCTCGCGGCATTTGTCGTGATTGCCGGGCACATTTTTCCCGTTTGGTTGAAATTCAAAGGCGGAAAGGGAGTCGCCACGGGACTGGGCGCGTTCGCGCTGATCGCACCGAAAACCATTCTCCTGATGGTCGGCGTTTTTGCCGCGGTTGCGCTTGCGGGACGTTACGTTTCTCTGGCCTCCATCGTAACCGTCGCGCTGTTTCCGCTGCTGGCATGGATGAACAGCCCTTACGCTGGCTCTCCACCTATGCTTGGCTTCATGGCAATTTCCTCGATTCTGATCCTGGCGCGTCATCACGAAAACATCGCCCGCATCATGGCGCGAACCGAGCCCCAGATCTCTTTTTCACGGAGACGCACTTGAGCCGCATCGCCATCATCGGTGCCGGAGCCTGGGGCACAGCGCTGGCCATTGCGCTATCACGCGAGGGAAAACATCAGATTCGTCTGTGGGCGCATGAAAAAGAAGTTCAGGAATCGATTTCTCATGAACGAATTAACAAGATATTTCTTCCGGGACACGAAATTCCTGCGTTCGTTTCCGCCACCTGCGACCTCGCTGAGGCACTCGCGCAGGCGGAAATTCTGATTAGCGTCATGCCTTCCCAGCATTGCCGAAGACTCTGGGAAAAAATCGCAACTCACATTTCGGCGGGCATGCTGATTGTAAGCGCCACGAAAGGACTCGAGGGAAAAACACATCGTCGCATGACTGAGGTGATAACCGGGTCCCTTGATCACAGCAGCACGGCCGCGCCAATCGGCGCATTAAGTGGCCCTTCTTTCGCGGTCGAGGTTGCGCGCGGCGATCCCACGGCGATCACTATTGCCTCGGATCACCGCCTGCTTGCGCAAACCATTCAGCAGCAATTCAGTAGCTCGCGATTTCGGGTCTACACGCATGATGACGTCATTGGAGTGGAACTCGGCGGCGCATTAAAGAATGTCATTGCCATTGCTGCCGGTATTTGCGACGGTCTCGGGCTGGGTCATAACTCCATCGCTGCCCTCATCACCCGCGGCCTTGCCGAGATGACGCGCTTGGTTGTGGCCTGCGGCGGACGCCAGGAAACCATGGCTGGACTCGCAGGCCTTGGAGATCTCGTGCTCACATGTACCGGCGCATTGTCGAGAAATCGCAGCGTCGGCGTCGAACTTGGCCGTGGCCGCAAGCTTTCAGACATCGTTGCCGGCATGCATGGCATGGTTGCCGAGGGAATCTTTACCACTCAGGCTGCACTCGGACTGGCCAATGCGCGAGGCGTTGAGATGCCGATTACCCAGCAAGTCCATGCCATCCTTCATGACGCAAAGTCTCCCAGCGATGCGATTTATGATTTGATGACCAGAACGGGGAAAAGCGAGTTTGCTCTTCGCGTCTGACAGGATTGGTAGAATATTGCTTACCAGGTTGGTGATTTCATGCGCATCGTAGTTGTCTGCCTTTTGCTGTCAATAGGGGCGTTCGCCCAGAGTGATGCGGGCAAACCTTCTGACTCGAAGAGTTCAACCCCTACCGCTGCGCCGCTTAATATTCCTAGTGGGACTCGCGTACCGGTCGTCCTTAAGCATGCAATCTCGACCAAGGCCACACGCGAGGGCGATCCGGTTTATGCGGAAACAACATTTCCCGTGGTACTGAATGGCCGCGTCGTGCTTCCGGCCGGAACCTACGTACAAGGCCGTATTAGCAAGATTCAGCGAGCCGGGCACATCAAAGGCCGCGCCGAAGTCCTCATGCACTTTACCACCCTCATCTATCCGACTGGCTACACGGTTATGCTGCCGGGGGCAGTTGAGAATGCACCAGGAGCGGACAAAGCTTCAGTCAAAGATCAGGAAGGAACTATTACCCAGGACAGCCAGGCAGGACAGGAGGCCGGCACAATTGCCACCACTGCAGGCACAGGCGCGATGATCGGGGGCCTGAGCCGTGGAGCAAAGGGCGGCTTGATCGGCGCCGGCGTGGGCGGCGCGGTGGGAACAGCCATTGCCATGCTGACTCGCAGCAACGACGTGAAGCTGGATGTCGGCACATCGCTCGAAATGGTCATTCAGCGTGATGTGCCGCTTGACGCCAGCCGGGTTCCGAACGTCACGAGCACTGCGGCTTCGCAGACCTATCCTTAGACCTGAATACCAGTAACGGCCAAATAGAAGTTCAGACCTTCGCAGCGGAGTAGGCGAAGTGATGGATCTGCTGGTCGATCTCCTTGCGCAGATCGCCCCAGATATTTTCCGGCATGGCAAGAAACGTCTTTACGACCTCAGGATCGAATTGACGCCCGGACCATCGCCGTATCTCTTCACGCGCAGCTGCAACAGTTTGCGCCGGGCGATAGGGACGATCGGAGGTGATCGCGTCGAGCGTGTCAGCAACTGAAAATAAACGCGCTCCGAGCGGAATCTCCTCAGCCTTGAGCCCGCGCGGATAGCCTGTTCCGTCGAACCTCTCCTGGTGGGAGTAGACGATCTCCGCGGCCTCGGTAAGAAATGGTATTTTCTTGAGCATCTGGTAGCCGCGATAGCAGTGCTCGCGCATTATGGTTATTTCCTCGGGCGTCAATGCGCCCGGTTTCCGCAAAATGGCATCCGGAATCGCCATCTTGCCGATGTCGTGCAGAAAAGCGCCGCGCGCGATGACCCGGATCTGGTCAGCCGGTAGGCCGATGGCACGAGCAATCGCGATCGTAAACGCGGTCACCCGTTTGGAATGTCCTTCGGTCTCGGCGTCTTTTAAATCGAGCGCATCGCCCAGCGCTTCCAAGGTGATGTCGTAGGAGCGCTCGAGCGTGCCCATGGCTTTGCGCAGTTGCTCGGTGCGCGCTGCGACTAACGTTTCCAGATTGCTTTGATAAGCCCGATTTTCCAGCTTCAGGCGGCGGTTCTCGAGCGCCCGGCGAACTGTGGCCAGAAGTTGTTCCCGCTCGAATGGTTTAAGCAGGTAATCATAGGCGCCATTGCGAATTGCGGCGAGGGCGACTGAGATGTCGTGGACGGCGGTCACCATGACCACCGGCATATCCGGGAACCGCTCCTTTGTACGCTCCAGAAGGCCGATGCCATCGAGCTCGGCCATCATCAGGTCGGAAAGCATCAGTTCAAAATCCTGGTCCGACTCCAGAATGGCTAAGGCATGAAGTCCCGACGTGGCTTGCGTGCACTTGTAGTTGGAAGCCGCCAGCATCGAGCACACGATTTCGCGAATTGCTTCCTCATCATCGACAACAAGAATACGCTCGGCAGGCATGGCTGGTTTGAGTGTAAGTGAGTGTATCGCTCATTCTACAAGATCAGCGAGGTTCCAAAAGTAATCACTCTGAGGACGAAAGTACATGGTTAGCAAAGAGAGAAATGATATGAACAAAGAAGCGCTGTAAGTTATCGCGATGATTACGGGGATCGTGCTTGCCTGCGTGCTGGCCGGGGACTTTGCTGTCCCTCCGCTGATTGCTGTCGAATCGGCTGCTCTTATCATTCTTGCTGCAACTCTTCTCGTCTTTCGGACTTTCCGGGAACGCTATCTCCTTGTTTGGATCGTCGGCTGGCTGGCATATTTCGTTTCTACTTCACCGCTTCACAACCTCAATTCGGAACAGAGTTCCGCTTTAGCACCTGCGGTCTCCCACGCTGAGTTCGTCTTGGCGGTTTCCCTGTTCGTGCTTGCCATTTTGGTCTATGGACAAAAGCAAAAGTGGATCCCCGGCCTGTTGCTGGTGACGGTAGCCACGATGGGCTACACGGTACTGCAAGCCCTCCGCTGGCCACAATCATTTGAAATGCGCCTTCCGTTGGAAATCGCTTACAGGGTCATCCTCTTGGCGGGTGCGGTGGCGCTGCTACGCTTTCGCTGGGGCCGAGGAGAAATCAGCCCTTGGCTTTTGAGTCTCAGCTTGCTCTGCGTGCACCTCGACTGGGAGCCTATTGACAGTCACCTGGTGCCTCCGGGGTTTGACTGGATCGTCAATGTCATGCTCGGCCTGAGCATGCTGCTCATTGTGTTTGACAACTCGCGTATGCGAACACGGCGGCTCGGCGTTATCAATGCATTGACCGAGAGTATTACTCGCGCCCAGCAACATGGTCCTATGATGCAGACCGCGCTTGAAGAGTTGAAGAACCTCATGCGGGCTAAAGCCGCATGGTTCCGTCTGTTTGAAGGCGACCAGATGGTCATGACCGAGCAAATCGGCCTTTCCCCTGACTTCCTGCGTGACCGCAGTCTCGTAGCCATGGACAACAATTTCGAGCGAACCTTGACGGGAAGCGGGCCGGTGGTGCTGAAAACCTCTGCGGCAGACGATTCCGTTCGCGCCCATCTCAAGAAGGAGGGCTTCAGGCAGACCGTCCTGGTGCCGGTGTTGGGCAAGAAGTCCGTGATTGGTGTGTTAAGCCTGGGAAGCAGGCACCATATCACCTACACCACCGAAGAACTGGATTTTCTGTCCACGACCGCGCATCAACTGGGCCTGGCGGTAGAGAACCTCCGTTTGGTTGAGCAAATTCTTCGCTCCCATCGCCAATGGGCAAATACCTTTGACTCGATTCAGGACCTGGTGCTGCTGCACGATGCTGATTACCGCATCATGAAGGCCAATCGCGCATTGCTCATACAACTCGGACGATCTCCAGCCGACGTTAACAGCAGGACCTGCGAAGACGTGCTGCCGAGAAACGCAGAGTGGACTGGCTGCCCGTATTGCTTGGGAGAGGAAGCCGGCCTGCGTGAGGCCCCCGATCCCTGTTTCGGCGGCTACTGCATGATTTCAACTTCCTCGTATCTGGAACAAGGCAGCAAACAAAAGGGAACCATTCACGTGGTTCGCGATATCACCGACCGACGCGCCGCAGAAGAAAAATACCGGCTGCTCTTCGAGCAAATGCAGGAGGGAGTCTTTCAGGCGACTGTTGAGGGAAAGCTGCTCGATTTCAATGACGCTTTCATGCGAATGCTCGGGTATTCCACTCGGGAAGAGTTACTCGCAGTAGACATGGAGCGTGACCTTTATATGTCGCTTGAGCGTCGCGATGTCTTCCGCCGCGAGATTCAGGTGCGTGGTTACGTCCGAAACTTCGAAGTCACCTTGCGGAGGAAAGACGGGGTGCACATCACGGCTCTCGAGAACAGCCTCGCCAGCCGCGATAGCTCGGGCCAATACGATCGTTATCAGGGTTTTCTGCTTGATATCACCGAAAAGAAACGTGCCGAAGACGAAATTCGCCGGCGCAATCGCGAACTGAACGCGCTCAATGCAATGGCCGTCATCGCCAGCCAGTCGTTCGATTTGGATGAAATCCTGAATCTTAGCCTTCGTCAGGTGGTCTCGCTGCTCAACGCCGAGACCGGCTCGATCTATCTCTGTGATTCCGGGGGAACCATCTTCCGCCGCCGCGCAGGCTGGGGTGCACGGAGCGCAGACCGGGCCAAACATGCGGAACTGGAACTGCCCGGTGGATTCGGTGAGCTAGTGACCCGCTCGCGTACGGAAGTGATTACGCCTGAGTTCCTGCCTTATCTGCCAGAAGCTGTGGCCGACTTTATTCGCACGGATGGTTCCGGCTCCTGGATCTGGGTCCTGCTGTGGAGCAAAGACAGTCCATTCGGAATCATGGGAATCAGCAGTGTGCAGGCGCGCGAGTACAGCAGCAACGATGAGAACTTGCTGGTCGCCATCGGGCGGCAACTTGCCACCACCATCGAGAAGGTGCGCCTCTATGAAGAAACCTGCCGCGCCTACGATGATCTGCGCCGTACGCAAGAACAATTGCTGCAAAGCGAAAAGATGTCGGCGGTCGGCCAGCTCATCTCCGGGGTTGCTCATGAGCTCAATAATCCGCTCACCGCGATTCTTGGCTACGCTCAGCTTCTCGAGAGCGAAGGCCTGAATGAGCGGGCTCTTGATTTCGTCAACAAGCTTTTTCGTCAGGCGCAGAGAACTCACCGCGTAGTCCAGAATCTGCTTTCCTTCGCGCGGCAGCGCAAGCCGCAAAAGCAGCAGGTAAATATTCAGAAAGTGCTGGACGAGACGCTCGCCTTGCGCGATTACGATCTGAAAGTCAACAACATCAAGCTTGAGCGCCAGGATGGGGCTGACATCGCGGCAGTCACCGCCGATCCTCATCAGCTCGAACAGGTCTTCCTCAACATCATTAACAATGCGGTTGACGCGATGCTCGAAAACGGCCGTGCAGGAGGTTTGAAAGTCCGCATCTATGCCGAAGACGGTCGCGTTCATGCCGAGTTCCACGATTCTGGACCGGGTATCAAAGAACCCAAGCGTATCTTTGAACCGTTCTATACCACCAAAAGCGTCGGCAAAGGCACCGGCCTGGGCCTAAGCATCTGTTACGGAATCATCAAGGAACACGGCGGAGACATCTGCGCCGACAACTCTCCCGAAGGCGGAGCCGTCATAACTGTTCGCTTGCCGGCAGCTGTGGCCTCTGTGCCGCTCGAAAAAGTGATTACCATGCCTCACCGTGAAACCACGATCGAGGGCAGAATCCTGCTGGTGGAGAACGAAGAAGCCGTGCTCGAGTTCGAGCGTGACGTGCTGATTGGCGCGGGCGCGGAGGTAATCCCAGGCAGGACGATTGAAGAGTTGAAAAAGATCGCATCAGAGCAGAAGTTCGATGCCCTTATTGTTGACGGAAGAATCGGCGGTCCTTCATCTCCATCCGAGATCCATCAATGGATCAACCAAAACTGCCTCCAGCTTCGCAATCATCTGATGTTCACGTTCGCCAATCTCGCCGAGGCCGAGATTCGTACATTTCTGCAGGAAAACAACGTTCCTTATCTTATGAAACCGTTCGAGGTTGCAGACCTGATCTCGATGGCTCGCCGCATCTTGCAGAAGGCAATGGCTGCCGGCGCTAACTAACGCTGGTTCCTTCCCAGGGAGCTAGAACGGTTTTCCGTGGAAGAGGTACACCAGCTCCACAATCAGAATGATTACAACCGTCGCTTCCAGTACAAATGCGCGGCTCTGGTTGAACTGATCAACCATGAAGTGATACAGCTCCTCAGCGGTTCGAACTTTTTGGGTCACCAGGTCCTTGTAATCCGGAACTCCAACCTTTGAAGCTGCCAGCTTGTATAAACGAGCCGAGAACATGTCGCTCAGAAACTTGATGGCATTGTCGGCATGCTCGGTCAACTCGTCGACATCGAGCAACACCGTGTGCAATTTGGTCGCGTCTCGTGCCAAACGCCAGCGCGCCAGCATGCCCGTCCCTTTGTCGAGCGACGCATAAACGCTTTCTAATTCTCGCGTCAGAAATTCGTCATAATGACGGAACTCGAGCAGCTGTGAGTTCGCATACTCCAGAAGTTGAATAGCCATGTCCGCGCCCGCAGCGGTGTCGTAAATAAAAGCCGCGTTCCAGCCGATCACGACGAGGTCATTTGGGTAATAGGAGATTCTGGACTGCAGGATCTCCTGACGTTCCCCCTCCGAGAGCTGCGCATTTTCGCCGCGCACGATCTGTGCAATGCGTGCGCCATGGGAGCTGATCAGCTCGGCAGCCATAGGATTGCCGGCCGCTTCGCGAACATGAAAAATGAAATAGTCTTCCGTCAGCCAATTGGGATAAGGCTTCACCATTGCCGGGGCGGAATGTTTGAGTTTCTGCCGCACAATGTGCGCGGCATGACCGGAGAAGTCGACGTCCCACACCCAGCGGCTGGCGAGCCGGACGAGCGTATCCCAGTCACCGGAAAAAGGCAGTTCGAACACGACGCTGAGAACGCCGTAGTCGTAGTACTTGATCTGCCCTTCCAGTCGCTCGCCGCTCTCGAGAACCAGCGGCTCAATCGGCTCGACCACGGGAGGCCGTTGGTAACGCACGTATCCCGGAGCAGGATGCTTCAGGCTGGGTTGCTCAATGGTTCGCGCCCCGAAAATCTGGCGCAACTGGTCGAGCTTTATCTCTTCGCAAACATCGAACTGGATGAGCACCAGGACCGAGCCTTGCAGCGCAGGGGCCACCGTCTGCGGCTTGTCTTGCCCCAGCTCCAGGTTTTCTTTGTCCCGGGGCGTCTCGGCCAGCATTGCGGATTGGTCGTTCGGAGTCATCGCTTCCCGTCGTTCGCAGGGGTCAATATGTTATTTTCCCAGATTCCCAGGTTCATGGCGAGGAGAGCTACATAAAATCCCTATTATCAGGAGGTTAAGCTGGACGAGAAGACCACTGCGGCCGCGTAGGGGCGGGCGTCTCGCCTGTCCAGCCGAGCCTGGCCCGCCGGAGAAACGATTGTCGCGTCTCGCTAGGCACCAGTCCGTAGGACAATCACAAGGCCTTGAGAAAGGGAGACGCATCCGGCTTCCCGAACACAATTGGAGTCGGCATTAATGATGCTGGTCAGGTAGCCGGGTGGAATTATGACCAAGGTGTTTACGGCTTTCTTTGGACCCCTCCCGCTGCTCATCGGAAGAAATAAACGATTTTGGTGATTGCGTCCCCATCGCCATTTCTATCAACTCCGCCACATGCATGGTCTTCCGCCCGGCACACTGCGCAATCTGCTCCCGGCAACTGAACCCATCGGCAACAATAATGGTATCGGGCGAGGCCTCCCGCACCGCGGGCAACAACTCCAGCTCTCCAATCGCGACCGAGATATCGTATTTCTCGCGTTCAAACCCGAACGCTCCCGCCATGCCGCAGCATCCCGGCGCGGGAGCATAGTAATCAACTCCCATCCGCGACAGCACAGCTTCCTCATCCGTCATTTTCATGATCGACTTGTGATGGCAGTGTCCGTGAACCAGAGCCTTGCGTGGGAGACGAGGAAGCTCAAAATGCGGGGCCTTTTTCTGCAGAAACTCGCTCAAAAGAAATGTCTGCTGCGAAAGCGCGCGTGCGCGATCGTCCTTGGGAAATAAGTTGATCACTTCGTCGCGAAAGACGGAAGCGCAGCTTGGCTCGAGCACGACAATCGGAATCTGTTGCTCAATCTCAGAGCGGAGGGCATCGACAATCTCAAGAAGCAAACGCTTCGCCCTGTCGAGCATTCCCCAGTCATAAAGCGGACGGCCACAGCAGAGCACTTTCCGCGGCACGCGCACCTCAAAGCCTGCGGCCTGAAGTACCGCAGCAGCTGCCTTGGCCGTATCGGGGAAAAAATAATTATTGAAGGTATCCGGCCAGAGAAGAACCGGTTCGCCTTTCGCCTTCGCCGCCCGCGCATGCCGGAACCAGCTTCGAAACGTTTGCGGCGCAAGGGGCGGGAACTCGCGTTTCGCTGAAACGCCAAGGACCGTCCTGAGCGGCAGCATCTGCATGAACCCATTCGCCATACGCGGCATCTTCGATCCCAGCCCCGCCCATACATCTATGTTTCCGAAAATGTACGCGGCTAATGGGCGCCGATGCGCCTCGTAGTAATGTGACAGAAACTCCGATTTATACGTCGCCACATCCACGCCGACGGGGCAGTCACTCTTGCATCCTTTGCACGCCAGGCACAAATCAAGCGATTGCTTTACGCCCCCGTTGCTCCAGCCATCCGCGATCACGTCGCGCTTCGTCAACTCCCACAGCAGGTGCGCGCGTCCGCGGGTCGAGTGCTCCTCTTCGCGGGTGACGCGAAAGCTCGGGCACATTACACCGCCCTCATAATGACGGCATTTCCCCACGCCCACGCAGCGTAGTGTCGCATTTGCCAGGCTGCCTTGATCTTCGGGAAACTTAAAGTGCGTCTTCGGTTTCCACGGCCGGTACTCTGCGCCTAGTCTCAGATTTTCATCCAGCCGATAAGGCTCTACCACCTTGCCCGGATTCATCTTCCAATCCGGGTCCCAGGCGGCTTTGAATTCACGGAAAGCCTGAACCAACTCTGGTCCGAACATCCTGGGCAACAATTCGGCGCGGGATTGTCCATCTCCGTGCTCGCCGGAGAGTGATCCGCCATAGGAGATCACAAGATCGGCAGCCTCACTGACAAACCCACGATATTTCGCGATTCCATCTTGCGATTGCAGATCGAAATTAATTCGCATATGAACGCAGCCGTGACCGAAGTGGCCATACATTGCGCTGCGGTATTCGTAAGCGTTCATCAATTTGTGCAGGTCTCGAAGGTAATCCCCCAATTTTTCCGGGCCGACGGCGGCA